>TARA_R110000796_G_scaffold252619_2_pt1 | contig 101869 bp, 101 predicted proteins | sample TARA_R110000796 | Tara Oceans TARA_R110000796 (sample SAMEA4397815) | marine metagenome | biome: Polar Biome; feature: [SRF] surface water layer (ENVO:00010504); material: water (ENVO:00002006), including particulate matter (ENVO:01000060) such as... | depth 5 m
TTATAAAATGTTTTGTCTACACCTAACAGGTTAATCGTAACCGATTGACCAACTTTTAATGCTGAATCATAGAAAAAAGAAAATTCAAATGGCTGTCCTTTATAATAAGTATCTTCAGAGACTAAAAATTCACCAAAATTGAAATCAAATAAATAAAAATTTTCTATGTTTGGATTATCTGTATAAGAAATTATAATTTCAGTTTCATCATCATTAAACAATGTTCCTTCACCTTGAGTTAGATTATCTATTGGTACTGATGATACATAAGTAGTTTTAGCTATATAAATTTTAGCATCATATAAAATTGTTAATGTGATTTCTTGCTGCTTTAAATTATCAGTGGCTACTATTTTTGAATATATACCAGGAGCTTCTTCGGTTAGTTCTTCTTCCCAATCATTAAATTCGCTTGAAATAGTTATCTTTTCAAGATTTGCGGGTTTAATTTTATCAAAAAAGGAACTTGTAAGATTAGCTTTAACTTTTATAGTAGTGCTTGGTAGATTGTTATCTATTCTAATTAAAGCATCAATACTTAATTTCTCTTTGTTGGAAGGCAGGTCAACTTCTATAACATCTTCACAACTCCAAAATAGTAAGGAGATAAATACTATAAAAATTATTTTTTTCATCATCTTAAAATTTAAAATTGTAGGTTGCAGATGGAACAATGCCAAATATTGAAGTTCTTACAGCTTCATTTACACCCGTATCATTATTTCTATCAAAATTAATTGAAGCAGCATTCTTTCGATTATATAAGTTATAGATGCTAAAAACCCATTCTCCTTTTATTTTGCGATTTGCATTTTTAGTTGGTGTTAAGGTAGCAGAAATATCTAACCGATTGTAATTAGGTAATCTTTCTGTATTTCTAGAGCCATAATATGGAACGGTTAAACCCTGAAATTCAAACTGCCCAATTGGATAATTTGTAGGTTGGCCTGTTTGGAAAACAAAATTTGCGTTAAAACTCCATTTTTTATTTAGATCATAACTTCCAAAAAGTGAAATATCGTGAGTTTTGTCGTAAGGAGTGTTATACCATTTTCCATTATTTATACCTGTTTCTAAGGGGCTTATACCGTTTGTAGGAGTTGAAATTCTTCCTGGAGTATGTTGCTCAGATTTTGATAATGTATAAGCTAGCCAACCTTGAAACTTTCCTTCATTTTTACGCAATAAAATTTCTAATCCATAGGCTCTTGCTTCACCATTTAATATTACTTGTTCAATTGCATTATTGGCAATTAGGTTAGCTCCATCAATATAATCAATCCTATTTTGAATTTTTTTGTAATACGCTTCAGTTTCTAAAGAAAAACTACCATTATTAAAATTTTTAAAATATCCGAATGCATATTGATCTAATAATTGTGGTTTTATAAAAGACCCACTTGGAGTCCAAACATCTAATGGGGTAGGTGAGCTTGTATTTGATAGTAGATGTAAATATTGGGCTAATCTAGTGTAGCTAGTTTTAATTGAATTATTAGAATTTAATCTATAAGCGATAGATAGTCTTGGCTCTATATTGCTATAGGTTTTTAATTTTGATTTTCTTCCAGAATTAGATATTTCTATTGGGTCTGCTTCTTGATAAATAAGTAATGATGGATTAAAAATTACTGGATTATTATTCTCATATATATTGATTTCATCTTGACCAAGTCTTACAAAATTGCTTATTCTTAAACCATATTCTATGCTTAATTGTTTAGTAATATCGTGCTCAAAATCAATATAACCTGCAAACTCATTTGCATATTTTTGGATTAATTGTTCTTCGACAATACCAGAATTAGCATTACTAGGAATAATTTTTCCAGGGTTAAATTGATAATAAATACTATTTATACCATAGTTGATTTGTAGGTTGTTATTTATATAATGTTTTAAATCATACTTTAAATTAAAATTCTGAATTCCAGAATTCCAGTTGAACCCAACAAAATCTAATTTAAGACCATAATAATAATCAGAATAAATTAATGATAAATTAGAAAATAATTTATCAGAAAAAAGATGATTCCATCTAAAATTTCCAACAGAGTTTCCGTATGTATTTATAAAACTATCACTAATACTAAATACATCTCGACCAAAATAGCCAGAGAGATAGATATTATTATTTTCATTTATTTTAAAATTAAGTTTAGTGTTTAGATCATAGAAATACGCTTTATTATCATTGTTAAATAAAGGAAGAAATAAATGCGCATACGAAGCACGACCGCCAATTAAAAATGCTGCTTTATCTTGAATAATAGGGCCTTCAAAAAGTAACCTACTAGCTACAGCACCAATACCACCATTTACATTATATTCTTTACTATTACCTTCTTTTTGAAAAATTTCAAGTACCGATGATAACCGTCCACCATAACGAGAAGGTATACCACCTTTGTAAAGTTTTATATCTTTAATTGCATCAGGATTAAAAACTGAAAAGAAGCCAAATAAATGCGATGAATTAAAAATTGTAGCCTCATCTAAAAGTATTAAATTTTGATCAGCAGAACCCCCTCTAACATTAAATCCAGAAGAACCTTCACCTGCATTACTTACTCCAGGAAGCAGAACTATCGCTTTAAGAACATCGGCTTCACCAAGAACAACAGGGATTTTTTTTATTGTTTTAACAGCTAAATTATTAACACTCATTTGCGGAGTTCTAATATCTGTTTTTTCAACATTCTCTACTAAAATAACTTCATCAAGCATCTCAGCTTCTTCTTCAAGTTGAAAGTTTATTTTTTTATTTTCATTTAATAGAATAGATGTTTTAACATTTTTGAATCCTAAATAACTTGTAATAATAGAGTATTCACCTTTTGGCAAGGTGATAGAGTAGAATCCATACTCATTCGTGGTAACACCTGTTGCTAATTCTGGGATTGCAATAGTTACGCCTATCAGTGTTTCATTACTATTAAAATCACTGACAGTACCACTTATTGTAAAGTTATTTTGTGCAAAAGAGACAAAATTAGAGATGAAAAAAAGTAAAAAAATGATATTTTTTGCAATACCCATTAAAAGCATTTTTGGTAAAAATAATAGAAATGTAATTTTAATTTGCAGTTTATATGTTAATAAAAAAAGCCTTTTCTATTTTTTAGAAAAGGCTTTTATATTTGTTCTTTTAAATTTATATTTTTGCGAGAATAGTATTAAAAGTTTCACTTGGTCTCATCGCTTTTGAAATAAGAGCATCATTACCTTTATAATATCCTTCTATATTTATCTTTTTACCTTGTGCATTATTTAATTCTGAAATAATTTTTGCTTCATCGGCTTCAAGGTATTTAGAAATAGTAGTAAAAATACCTTTTAATTCATCATTTTTATTTTGTTTAGCAAGTTCCTGAGCCCAATATAAAGCTAAATAAAAATGACTTCCTCTGTTGTCTAATTCGCCTACTTTTCTTGAAGGAGATTTATCATTATCTAAAAACTTTTCTGTAGCAGCATCTAAGGCATCAGCTAAAACTATAGCTTTATCATTGCTATACTTTAGGCCATAATGTTCTAATGAAACACCAAGTGCTAAAAACTCTCCTAAAGAATCCCATCGCAGATGACCTTCTTCTAAAAATTGTTCTACATGTTTTGGAGCTGATCCACCAGCACCTGTTTCAAATAAGCCACCACCATTCATCAATGGAACGATAGATAGCATCTTCGCACTAGTACCTACTTCTAAAATTGGAAATAAATCTGTTAAATAATCGCGTAATACATTTCCAGAAACTGAAATTGTATCTTCACCTTTTATTATTCTTTCTAAGGTTACTTGTGTTGCTTCTTCTGGAGATAAAATTCTAATATCTAAATCAGAAATATCATAATCTGGTAGATATGTATTTACTTTTTTGATTAATTCGGCATCATGAGCTCTATTTTCATCTAGCCAAAAAATTGCTGGTAGCTTTGTAGCTGTAGCTCTTGAAACAGCAAGTTTTATCCAATCTTGAATAGGAGCATCTTTAACTTGACACATTCTCCAAATATCACCTTCTTCGACATTATGCGAAATCAAAATAGTATTAGAATTTGTGTCAATGACATTTACAATTCCAGTACCAGATATTTCAAAAGTTTTGTCATGAGAACCATATTCTTCGGCTTTTTGAGCCATTAAGCCAACATTAGGTACTGTACCCATTGTGGTTGGATCAAAAGCACCATGTTTTTTACAAAAGTCAATAGTTACTTGATAAATTCCGGCATAGCTACTATCAGGTATCACTGCTTTAGTATCTTGAGCATTACCATTTTTATCCCACATTTTACCAGAATTTCTAATCATTGCTGGCATAGATGCATCAATAATTACATCACTTGGCACGTGTAGATTAGTTATGCCTTTTTCAGAATTTACCATAGCCAAATCAGGACCATTAGTGATAGTATTTTCTATTTCGGCAACTATTTCATTGTGTTGATCTTCAGGTAGCTCATTTAATTTATTTAATAAATTTTCTAAACCATCATTTGCACTTATTCCAATGCTTTCAAATGTTTTACTATATTTTTTAAACACATCAGCAAAATAAGTTTCTACTACATGACCAAAAATAATTGGATCAGAAACTTTCATCATGGTTGCTTTCATGTGCACAGAAAAAAGAATTCCTTTTTCTTTAGCATCTTTAACTTGTTCTTTTAAAAAGGCTAATAATGCTTTTTTGCGAAGAACAGTTGCATCAATAATTTCTCCAGAAAGTAAAGCTATATTTTCTTTAAGGGTGGTTTTGGAACCATCTTCAGCAATAAACTCTATAGCTACTTTTGTTGCATTGGCAAGGGTTAATGATTTTTCATTTGCTTTAAAATCATTATTTGACATAGTGGCAACATGTGTTTTTGAATCAGCGCTCCAAGCACCCATTGAGTGCGGATTTTTCTTTGCATAATTTTTCACAGCTCTTGGAGCTCTACGATCAGAATTACCTTCTCTAAGTACAGGGTTTACTGCGCTACCTTTAATTTTATCGTAACGAGATTTTATTTGTTTTTCAGCATCGGTCTTAGGTTCATCTGGATAATTTGGCAATGCATAACCTTTGCTTTGTAATTCTAAAATTGCTTCTTTTAATTGTGGAACAGAAGCGCTAATATTAGGTAATTTGATAATATTAGCATCTGGATTCTTTGCTAAATCGCCTAATTCGGTTAAATCATCAGCTATACGTTGCTCTTCCTTTAAAAAATCTGGAAAAGTAGCAATAATTCTTCCTGCAAGAGAAATATCTTTAGTTTCAATATCAATACCACATGTTTTTGTAAAGGCTTTGACAATTGGTAAAAAAGACTGAGTAGCTAAAGCTGGAGCTTCATCTGTCTTGGTATAAATAATTTTTGGCATTATTGAGTTTTAATTGATTTAAGCGGTGCAAATATACAATTTTCTACTGTTGTAAAATATGTAGAATAAAGGATAATATTGTGATATTTTAATTAGAACTCTATTAACGATAAAAGCCATATCATTGCTTCTTGCATTGATATGGCTTTTTTGAAATAGTTTACAAACTTGTTGTTTTGTTTTTTACAAAACGGCAACCATTGATTGCATCTGCGTCACTATTTATTTATGTAAGATATGAAATATATTTAAAAAATCAAAATCTACATGGATTAATAGTTAACAGGCTATTAACCAGAGTTATAAACAATTGTAAATAAAAACACCTGCTAAAAGCAGGTGTTTTTTATGAGTTTGGCTTAAATTAAGAACGAACTTCTTTAATTCTTGCTTTTTTACCAGTAAGACCTCTAAAGTAAAAGATACGAGATCTTCTAACTTTACCTCTTTTATTTACTTCTATTTTTTGTAATGCTGGCATGTTTACTGGGAAAATACGTTCTACCCCAATAGTACCTGACATTTTTCTAATAGTAAAAGTTTCTGAAGAACCAGAACCTCTTCTTTGTATAACAACTCCTCTGAAAAACTGAGTACGAGTTTTTTCACCTTCCTTAATTTCATAATAAACTGTGATTGTATCACCTGCTGAAAATTTAGGAAATTCTTTTTTAGTAACAAATTCGTCTTGAACAAATTTTAATAATGCTTCCATTGCTTTGATTTACTGTTTGTTATAAAGCAACATTCACGATTCTCGTCAGAGGTTGGTTTAATGGATTGCAAAAGTAATTAATAAATAATAAGTAGCAAGTAGAAAAGTGATTTTTTTAAATTTTTATTGCAATAAATCTGGTCTGAGTCTTTCAGTCCGCTCATGAGCTTGATCTTCTCTCCACTTTTCAATTTTAGGAAAATTACCACTTAACAAAATATCAGGGACTTTCATTCCTTTATATTCTGCTGGTCTTGTGTAAACTGGAGGTGCTAATAAATTATCCTGAAATGTATCTGTTAACGCAGATGTCTCATTGTTTAATACACCTGGTATTAATCTAATTATAGTATCACATAAGACAGCAGCACCTAATTCCCCCCCTGATAAGACATAATCTCCTATTGATATTTCTCTCGTAATATAAGCGTCACGAACTCTTTGATCTACTCCTTTATAATGACCACAGAGAATAATTATATTAGTTAAAAGCGACATTCCATTGGCAATTTTTTGATTTAGCGTTTCGCCATCTGGTGACATATAAATAATTTCATCATAGTTTCTTTCTGCCTTTAAAGCTGAAATGCATTTATCTATAGGCTCTATCATCATAACCATACCAGCACCTCCACCAAATTGGTAATCATCTACTTGATTGTAACTTAGATCTGTATAATCTCGAAGATTATGCATATGAACTTCAACGATTTTTTTTTCGATAGCTCTTTTGAGTATGCTTGCTTCAAACGGACTTTTAAGAAGCTCAGGAAGTACCGTTATAATATCAATACGCATATTTTATTTTTTAATCTTGTAAAAGTAGTTTATTGATTATTTTAAAAGAAGAATGAATTTTTAATTATTTAAGAGGGGAATCATTTTTTTGTTAAGAGCTATATGGGGTACTATGATTTACAATACCCGAAACGCCATTTTTTAAATTTACGCTAATTAATAATCCAAGTCAATAAATGGTTTATTGATTTTTAAAAATAGGAGTAACGATGTGCTGAAAAAATTATATTTTGTTTAATCTTTAAATTTGAGAACAGCGTCAACTAGTATAAATTAAGAATAAAAAGGCTAGAATTATTTAGCCTTTTTATTCTTATTTATCTCATCTTGGTATTGTCTACTAATTTTTTGCTCTCTTTCTAATGCTCTTCTTCGATGATCTTCATATTCAACTTCGAGTTCAGCCAAATTAGTTTTGGCTTCTTGAGTTAGAATATTACTATTTCTAAATTTGTAGATAAAAAACAATAATAAAAGTAGCAGACCAGTAATCAATGTCCATAAAATAATATTGTAGGTAGCTTTAGAAACTAGTATACCAAAAAATGACATACTATCTTTTTCTTCTGTAACTGCTGTTAGATTTTTTGTAGTTTCAGAAAGCTTTTCATTTAGAGAATTTATATTTTTCTCATTTTCAGAAATTGTAGCATTTAATTCTGTTGTTCTTTTGTTAATCAAATTAAGTGTATCTGCTACATTTTGTCTTAATTTGTCTAAACTTGTAACCTTTACAACTTCATATCGTATACCAGCTGCTCTATAATTTCCAGCTTTCTTTGCTAAATATTCGAATTGGCCTAGTATTGAACCAGTTTCTAATGTAGCATCAGCATTTTGATCATCTTCATCTGATTCTTGACCAAATTGTAAATTAACAGATAATAAAGTTAAGGTTATAAGTAGTATTCTAAATAATTTCATCTAGTAAGTTCTTATAATTAATAATGATTTAGAGAATTGCTAAATTACTTCATTAATATTAGATAGTAAAAAAAATTAGTAATAAGTAAACCTTCTTACCTTAGAAATATATTTTGCAAGTCTAATTACTTGGTGTGAATAGCCATATTCATTATCATACCAAATATATAGCACAATATTTTTTCCATCTTGAGAAACAATAGTTGCTTTACTGTCATATATTGATGGGGCAGAGGTACCAACAATATCAGAAGAGACTAATTCATTATTTAAAGAATATTTTATTTGCTCTACTAAATCTCCTTGTAAAGCATATTTTTTCATTAATGTATTAAGTCCTTCTTTTGATGTTTTTGAATTTACTTCAAGGTTTAGTATAGCTAGAGAGCCATTTGGCACTGGAACACGAATGGCATTTGAGGTTAATTTTCCACTAAGACTAGGAAGTGCTTTTGTTACTGCTTCTCCTGCACCAGTCTCTGTAATGACCATATTTAAAGTAGCGGCTCTTCCACGACGGTATTTGCTATGCATATTATCTACTAAATTCTGATCATTGGTAAATGCATGTATTGTTTCGATATGACCTTTCTTTATTCCTAAAGAATCTTCGACTACTTTTAAAATTGGAGTAATTGCATTTGTTGTGCACGAAGCTGCTGAGAAAATCTTATGGTCTTTAGGATCAAATTCTGTATGGTTGACTCCGTGAACAATATTAGGAATGCCTTGTCCTGGGGCAGTTAACAAAATTCTCGATACACCTTTTGATTTTAAATGCCTTGAAAGTGCTTCTTTATCTCTGTAGGCTCCTGTATTATCTATTATCAATGCGTTATAGATCCCATAAGTAGTATAATCTATCTCTTCGGGGTTATTTGCGTTTATAATATGTACAGTTGTTCCATTAATGATAAGAGCCTTGTTTTCTTTATCAACATCTACGGTACCCATAAATTGACCATGAACAGAATCTATACGAAGCAAACTAGCTCTTTTTTCAAGTATTTCATTAGTAATTTCACCTCTAATGACAATAGCACGCAAACGCATTTGATTGCCTTTGCCAGTTTTTGCCATAAGCTCACGAGCTAATAAGCGACCAATTCTACCAAAACCATAAAGAACTACATCTTTAGGTTTTATTTCTTCAGCACCTTCAGCACCTTTCAATTTGTTAAATACAAATGCTTTTACATCATCTTCATTTTCATTATCTGCATGGTATTCATACGTTAATTTACCAATATCTAATTTTGATGGAGGTAGCATCATATCGTTTATTGCTCGAAGAATTTCTACAGAATCGAAAATAGAAATTGGTTTTTGAACAAATTCTCCTGCATATTGATGAAGGTTTATTATATCACTTACATTTTTATCAATTACTTGATTTTTAAAAAGAACAACTTCTATTGATCTATCATACCAAAGATCACTTACAATTTTTATAAACTCTGTTGTAGCCTTTCTTCTATCAGCTTGAAAGGCAAGTTCTTTTTCGTATGATTTAATTTTGTCCATTAGTAAAATGTATTGTTTTGTTACAAATTTCTGCAAAATTAATTATTTCAAACGTTTTCGTAACAAATAATTGCATAAAAAATGCTCCAATAAGGAGCATTTTAATAATTACTGGATTTTGTTTATTGAAGAATAATACGTTCTTTTTCTCCTTTTTTATTAAGCATTGTGATGCTTGTGCTTCTATATCGTGTTATTTTTCCAAAGAGAACTTTCGCATCTTTAATATCATTAATTTCATCATCACCAACAGAAAGTAAAACCTTACCATCTAAACCATATCCTTGATACCTTTCAGACACTCCTACAATTTTAACCCCTTTCTTAGTTTTGAATTCTTTTCGATCATTATCATTTAGATTTTTTACCATTAAATCCATTATGGGCAATGTAATTACCTGTCTTTCTTTTAATGTTACTGGCATCTCTAATATCTCACCATTTCTTTCAATGGTTAATTGCACTACATCTCCGGGTCTTTTGGTAGCTAAATAGCCTGTTAAATCTGGAAAGTTCAAAGTTTTAATTTCGTCTATTTTCTTGATAATATCTCCTGATTCAATACCTGCATCAAAGGCACCAGAATCTTCTTCAATAACATCAATATAAACACCTTCAATATTTTTTATTCCTTTTTCAACTGCTAACGGACTATTCATAGGAACTGGAGTTACTCCTAATATTCCTTTTTGTACATTCCCATATTCTAAAATATCATCAATAACTTTTTTAGCGATATTGCTAGGTACAGCAAATGAATAGCCAACATAAGAACCTGTTTGTGATGTAATTGCGGTGTTGATACCAATTAAATCGCCATTGGTATTTACTAAAGCCCCACCACTATTTCCTGGATTAACCGCAGCATCTGTTTGAATAAATGACTGGTTAGTACCTCCTAAAGATCGTGCTTTTGCACTTACAATTCCCGCAGTTACTGTAGAAGTTAGATTAAAAGGATTTCCAACAGCCAAAACCCATTCTCCAATTTTTGTATTATCAGAATCACCAAAAGCTAAATATGGCATTTTATGATCTGCATCAATCTTTATTAAAGCAATATCAGAATTTGGGTCTGTTCCAATAACTTCTGCTTGGTAGGTTGTATTATTATTTAATGTTACTTGCAGTTGAGAAGCTCCTTCAATAACATGATTGTTTGTTACAATGTAGCCATCAGGAGAAATAATAACTCCAGAACCAGCCCCTCTTACTTGCGGCCTAGCATCTTCAGTTTCATAACCATATAGGAATTCCATTAGGCTTTTTGGGCCATTGTTTATAGCAACATTCTTAACATGAACTACAGCATTAACAGTTGTTTCTGCAGCAGATGTAAAATCTACTTCATTGATACCTGCTCCTTTTGCAGAAGTCGGGGTGTAACTTGCCGTCGCAAATGGGGTAGGTGAATTTTCAGTAAAAATATACGAATGTTGTTCAAAAAACATTTTGTAAGCTCCTAAGGTAATTGCTCCTGCAAATACCGAAACCAATAATAAATTTGCAATTTTCTTCATAATCAATATACATTTTAACTTTTGTACTGTAAAATTAACAGTTTTGAGTTTATGAAATTTGTGTTTAACGTCTTTTTAACTGCTAAAATTCCCTTAATAAAATACTACCTTTGTGTTATTATAACTTTTAGAAATGAAACTTACTTTTTTTAAATTTCAGGGTACTGGTAACGATTTTATTATGATTGATAACCGTCAAAATATTTTCGACAAAAATGATACCAAATTGGTCGCTTTTTTATGTGATCGCAGATTTGGAATTGGAGCCGATGGTTTAATACTTTTAGAAAATGAAAAAGGAGTAGATTTTAAAATGGTGTACTACAATTCTGATGGTAATGAAAGTAGTATGTGTGGCAATGGAGGTAGATGTCTAGTTGCATTTGCCGAATATTTAAATTTAATTAAAAATACGGCTAGTTTTAATGCTGTTGATGGTTTTCATTATGCTACAATTTCAGACGGTATTGTGAGTTTGCAAATGAAAGATGTTGATGTGGTATTAGTAAAACCAAATTCAGTTTTTTTAGATACAGGATCTCCACATCATGTTCAAGAAGTAAGTCAATTAAAAGATTTTGCTGTTAAAACAGAAGGAGCAAGACTGCGTTATGGCCTTTATGGAGAGAAAGGAAGTAATATAAATTTTGTCGAAAAATCCACTGATTCAAGTTTTAATGTAAGAACATACGAAAGAGGTGTAGAAGATGAAACTTTGTCATGTGGTACTGGCGTTACGGCAGTAGCTATTGCAATGCATAAAACAGGCAAAACTTCGGATAATAAAGTAAAAATTCATGCAGTTGGGGGTGATTTAGAAGTAAATTTTGAAAATTTAAATGATGTATACACAAATATTTTCTTAACTGGCCCAGCAAAGTTTGTATATAAAGGAGAGATAGATGTATAGCCTTAAAGGAGAACATATTTATTTAAGAGCCTTAGAGCCCGAAGATTTAGATTTTCTATACATATTAGAGAACAATCCTGATGTTTGGGAAATTAGCAGTACAACTACGCCATATTCTAAACAGGTACTTCAAATGTATTTAGACAATGCGCATAGAGATATTTATGATGTAAAACAATTACGATTATGTATATGTACTTTAGAAAATGAAACAGTAGGTCTTATTGATTTATTTGATTTTGATCCTAAAAACCGAAGAGCAGGTATAGGTATTATAATAACTGAAAAGCAAAATAGAAATTTAGGATATGGAGCAGAAGCTTTAGAGCTCCTTTGTGGTTATGCTAAAATAACACTTGAATTACACCAATTATATTGCAATATTTTAGACGATAACCAGCCAAGTGTTTATTTATTTGAAAAACTGGGGTTTAAAAAAGTAGGAATAAAAAAGGATTGGATTATATCTAACGGAAAATTTAAAAACGAAATTCTTTATCAAAAAATATTTAATTAATGTATTTAAAAAAAATTGTTTTAGCGGTTTTAGCTATAGGTTTAGTTGCTTGTGGAATTTTTGCATATATGGTTTATGGAGCTTTTTTCTCACCAAATACAACCTTTAATAATCAAGAAGCTTTTGTTTATATTTCTTCTGATGCCAATTTTGAAGATGTAAAAACCTCATTAACACCTCTTTTAAAAAATATGAACTCTTTTGAAGCAGCAGCTCAAAAAAAAGGATATACAAATAATATTAAAGGAGGGAAATATGCTATAAAAAAGGATATGAATAATAATGATGTTATTAATAGCCTTAGAAGTAAAAATATTCCTATAAAACTGGCTTTTAATAATCAAGAAACCTTATCAGATTTAGCAGGAAGAGTTTCAACTCAAATTGAAGCCGATAGTGTTTCACTTTTAAATGCATTTAATGATTCTCTATTTTTAAAAGAGAATGGCTTTGATGAAGACTCAAAATTAACCATGTATATTCCTAATAGTTATGAATTTTTCTGGAACACATCAGCAGTTAATTTTAGAGACAGAATGCTCAAAGAATATAAACGGTTTTGGAATGATGAAAGACTAGCAAAAGCAAAAGCATTAAAACTTACTCCAATTGAAGTATCAACATTAGCCTCAGTTGTTCATAAAGAAACTGCCAAAGTCGAAGAGCGCCCAAGAGTAGCAGGAGTATATTTAAACAGATTGCGAGAAGGAATTTTATTGCAAGCCGATCCAACAGTTATTTACGCATTAAAATTACACACGGGCGATTTTAATCAAATAATTAAAAGGGTATTATATAAAGATCTAGAGTTAGATTCTCCATATAATACCTACAAATATGCAGGTTTACCTCCTGGACCTATCACCATGCCAGATATTACAGCTATAGATGCTGTTTTAAGTCCAGAAAAAAACGATTACTATTATTTTGTGGCTAATGTGGAGAATTTTGGTTACCATAAATTCGCCAAAACTTTAGCGCAACATAACAAAAATAAAGAGCAATACGTCCGATGGATCAACAGCCAAAATATTAACAGATAGTTAAATTAACGGATTTTAACTTCATTTTATCTAATTTTTTGTATATTTTAGGATTAAAACTTCAATTCTTAAAAAAAACGACGTTACCTTTGCCTCGTTAATTTAAGCAAACTTTTTTTGTTGTAAGTCTTAAGAAATCTTTTTTATGAGAAAGTGGATAAACGTAAGTTGTCCTCTTGTCATGATTTTTATTTTAGCGAGTTTTGGGTTAAAAACAACAAATAAAGTTGTTCCTAATTCGCTTAAAGTAAATACACCTACGATGGTTTCGTTTCCCCAAAACGAAGTTTTTACTGAATCCCCCGTTATATTGCCTCCTTTAATAGGAAGCTCGTATGTTGGTTTTAAAGAAGCTTTAGCTTTTAAAGAATCGCAAGGAAGGTACAGCACAGTTAATACCTTAGGGTATTTAGGTAAGTATCAATTTGGAATTGGTACGCTGGAGCTGGTAGGAGTTTATAATCCTGACTATTTTTTGGCAAATCCAAAATTGCAAGAGAAGGCATTTATGACCAATATTGCTCGCAATAAGTGGATACTAAGAAAGGATATTGAAAAATATACTGGATTAAAAATTGGAAATTCTCAAATCACAGAATCAGGAATTATTGCAGCTGCTCATTTAGCTGGACCTGGCAACGTTAAAAAGTATTTACGTTCGCTTGGTAGAAATGATGTTAGTGATGATTATGGCACAACTATTAGTCACTACATTAGTATGTTTTCTGGATATGATATTTCTATGGTATTACCAAAACGTAATGCTAGGATTCAACATTAGTAAATTTAATTTATTTTAATAGCCCTTTCGAATTAATTTGAAAGGGTTTTTTTATGCTTGAATTATAAAAATAGTGGGTCTTTTGTGTAATTCTAATTTTTCTTGTGACCACTCTTTTACTGTCTTAGTGTCAATAAACTCTGTAGGTAATGTAATATCACAAGCGATACATACTTTTGTGAATGCGTTTAATGATTTAATTAGCTCAGAGAAAAGCTTATCATTTCTATAAGGTGTTTCTATAAATAGTTGTGATTGCTTGGTATCTTTTGATAATTTTTCTAATTTTTTTATTGCAGCTTTTCTTTCGCTAGCTTCGATAGGTAAGTACCCGTTAAAAGCAAAGTTTTGCCCATTAAGACCACTAGCCATTAAGGCTAATAAAATAGAAGAAGGTCCAACTAAAGGAACTACTTTAATGTTTTTTTCATGAGCAATTCTAACCACATCTGCTCCCGGATCAGCAACACCAGGACAGCCAGCTTCAGAAATTACACCAACATTTTTACCTTCTAAACATGGTTGCAGAAAAGTAGGAATCATTTCTGGTTCTGTGAATTTATTTAAAGCTTCAATGACTAAATCTCCTTGCGATTTTTTTGAGCTTATTTTCTTAATAAATCTACGGGCAGTTTTTTCATTTTCTACGATATAATAATTTATATTTTCAATAGCTCGCTTTATAGAAATAGGAAGTACTTCAAGTGGCTCATTATCTCCTAAGGTGGTTGGAATTAAATATAATTTACCAAAGTTGTTATTTTCCATATTTTTTAGTCTTTATTGTACAGACAATTTCTTAGCAATAATCTCGCAAGCATCATCAATTAAATGAAAAACATGTTCAAACCCATTATCATCATAATAAGGGTCTGGTACTTCGGTTGTGTTGAGATTAGCCTCTTTTAGAAGTAATTTAACCTTATTTAGTTGATTTTTTTCTTTTGTTAAATGGATTATATTATTAAAATTATTTTGATCCATTACATATATTAAATCAAAAATAGTAAAATCTTCTATCTTGAACTTTCTACATCGTTGTTGTGAAATATCAATACCATATTTTTTTGCAACAGCGATTGATCGATGGTCTGGTTTATTTCCTATATGATACCCTCCTGTGCCAGCGGAATCAATAAAAAATAAATCGTTATTAAGTTTATTTTTTAAAATACCTTCGGCTAATGGAGACCTGCAGATATTTCCGAGGCAAACCATTAGAATTTTAATTTTCATAAAAGATAATTAAGAAAATTTCTTGGTAAGGTCGTCTATATATTTACGAAACTGTTTATCTGTTTCTGCTAAATTGTCAACAGTCTTGCAAGCATGTAAAACGGTAGCATGATCTCGTTTTCCGATTTGAGAACCAATACTTGCCAAAGAAGCTTTAGTGAATTTTTTAGCAAAGAACATTGCTAATTGTCTAGCTTGAACTATATGACGTTTTCTAGTCTTAGATTGTAAAGTTGCTACATCCATTTCAAAATAATCAGACACTACTTTCTGAATATAATCTATAGAAACTTCGCGTTTTGTATTTTTTACAAATTTTTCAACTACTTGTTGTGCTAAATCTAAAGTAACTTCTTTTTTATTAAAAGATGATTGTGCTATTAATGAGATAATGGCGCCTTCTAGTTCTCTAATATTCGTTTTAATATGTTTTGCAACATATTCGATAATATCGTTGGGCATTTCTACACCATCACGATACAATTTATTTTTAAGAATTGAGATTCGAGTTTCGTAATCAGGATTTTGTAATTCAGCAGATAAACCCCATTTAAACCTAGATAATAAGCGTTGTTCAATATCTTGCATATCAACAGGTGCTTTATCAGAGGTTAAAATAACCTGTTTTCCATTTTGGTGTAAATGGTTGAATATGTGAAAGAAAACGTCTTGAGTTCCAGATTTTCCTGAAAGAAACTGAACATCATCAATGATTAAAACATCTATCAATTGATAGAAATGGATAAAATCGTTTCTAGTATTTTTCTTTACAGATTCAATATATTGTTGTGTAAATTTTTCTGCAGAAATGTACAATACTGTTCTTTCTGGATATTTATCTTTTATCTCAACACCAATTGCATGCGCTAAATGCGTTTTTCCTAATCCGACACCACCAAAAATAAGCAATGGGTTAAATGATGTTCCTCCAGGTTTATTTGCAACTGCCATACCAGCAGAACGTGCTAATCTATTTGAATCTCCTTCTAAAAAGTTTTCAAAATTATAATTAGGGTTTAATTGAGATTCTATTTTGATATTTCTGATTCCAGGAATAACAAAAGGATTTTTTAATTGTGGGTTCTTAGATTTAATAGCTACATCTAATTCTTGTGCAGGAACTGTTGATCTATTAGAACTAGGTATTTTTTCAGTAAATGGTTCTCTGTTACCGTACGTATTTTCCATTTTAATAATGTAAACCAATTTTGCACTTTCACCAAGTTCTTTTGTTAAAGAAACTTTTAAAAGTTTTACATAATGTTCTTCTAGCCATTCGTAAAAAAATTTACTAGGTACTTGAATACTTAATGCATTATCAGATAATTTAACAGGTTTGATTGGCTCAAACCAAGTTTTGAATGCCTGCGGTTGGATATTATCCTTGATAAAAGCCAAACAGTTGTTCCATACGGAAATTGCAGTAACACTCATTTTTTTAAATTATTCTTAATATGTTGGTTATTAATAGTAGGTTCTCTTGGTTATTAAAGCAAGTAATGCATGTGTTACTTGAGATGACAAATATGTGAACAAAAAAACTAAAAAAAAAATCATAAGGTATTGAATTTTCACTTTTTTTTCACCATGTTGCTTGCTCAAAAATGCAAAGCCTCTAAATATATAATTTTTACTTTTAAAATCATGGATATTAACAAAATTTCTTTTCGAGTACGTTATGGTGAAACAGATCAAATGGGAGTGGTATATCACGGTAACTATGCGCAATATCTAGAGATAGGAAGGGTTGAGTGGTTACGTAGTATGGGCATTTCTTACAAAAAATTAGAAGAAAGTGGAGTTATCTTGCCAGTCATTTCTTTAGCTATAAATTTCAAAAAATCAGCACTTTATGATGATTTGATTACTGTGGAGACGGTATTAAAGAAAACACCTGCTGTTAAAATAGAATTTGATTATAAAATATATAATGAGAATAATGATATTTTGATTGAAGCAAATACGGTACTTGCTTTTTTAGATAAAGAAAAAAATAAACCTATAAAATGCCCAGAATATTTATTGGAAAAAATTCTAAAGAGTTAAATTAAAAATCTATTTAATATGACGGACTGTAATTGTATGAATTTCTTTAAAGAGATGAATTGTTTTATCAAAATCTCTTTTTCTGACGGATAGTATAAACGTACAATTCAAACCCATGGTTTGAGAAACTATCTGAACTTGTTCTTGCTTTATGGTTCGCATTACTTTATCCATATCTGCATATTCAAATAAAAGTTGAAATTCTTCTTGAACAATCTTTTCTACAATACCTGCATTTTCAAGCGATAATTGTGTAGCCATTTTATAAGCACTTATCAAACCGCCAACTCCAAGTTTAGTTCCGCCAAATATGCGTACTACGGCTACTAAGATATTGGTTAACTCAAAGGATTGTATTTGACCATAAATTGGCATTCCTGCAGAATTATTGGGTTCACCATCATCATTGGCTCGATAGCTAAGGTTTTCTATACCCAATTGCCAGGCATAACAAACATGATTTGCTGTATGGTGTTTTTTTTTAAGCTCTTCGATAATTGGTTTTACTTCTTCTTCAGAAGTTATAGGAAATGCGTATCCAAAAAATTTACTCTTTTTTTCTTTAAAAAGAATTTCCTCTGATGGTTCTAATATCGTTTTATACGTGTCAGATTCAAAAAGCATTAAATAGTACTACTAAATTATATTAGTTATAGCCAAACTTATATTAAGTATTGGCATCCTTATATTTTTTGTTTTAAATTGATAATATCTTCATTACCAACAATTAAATTCCAAGTTTTTATACCTAATGCGTGTGCAGTTATTGTATTTTCTTCAGTATCATCAACAAAAAAAGTTTCCTCAGCTAAAAGGTCATTTTCAGATAATACAAATTCATAAATATCAACATCTGGTTTTCTTAGGTTTATTTCATGAGAAAGATAAAATTTTTCAAAACAATTTTTAAAACGTTGAAATTTTTCTTCTCCCATTGTTTCAATTACATGATCTATATGTATTTCATTGGTATTGCTTAATAAAAATAAACGGTATGTTTTATCTTTTGCAAGTTGTTCGATAAATTCAAGTCTGTATTCTGGAAAATCTAATAAAATAGAATTCCATGCTTTTTTTATCTCTGGTATGCTTGCAGTTGGAAAAATAGAATTCAATTCAGTAATAAATCCATCAGAACTAATACCTCCTTTTTCATACATCTTTGCTAAAGTATCTATTTCAGGAGTCATTTTTGTAAACCCAAATCTTGACCATTCTTTAAAAATAGCAGACTTGTCTAGGTTGATAAAAATATCTCCAAAGTCAAAAATTATATTTTTAATCATTAATAAAAGTCTTTAAAGTATCTTGTTTTATTTTTAATGTTGAATTTAATTTTCCAAAAAATTGTGGAGCTTTAATTCCATTTTTAAATTGATTTGAGCCAATAAAAATATAAGCTTCGTCCCATAAATTAGCATCTATAAATGACTGTAATGTTTTTGCTCCTCCCTCAATTATAATACTTTGTATGTCGTGTTGGTGTAATTTTTGACAAATTTGAGAAGCGATATCTTTAGAAAAATCAATTTGAATATAATTGATGTTTTTTTGAAATTTTGACACATCAGAAATCGCTGTAAATACAATTGTTTTACTACTTCCATCTAAAACATGAAATGAAGTGTCTATTTTTAATTCTCTATCTATAATAATTCTGATAGGATTTTTTCCTTTCCAATGCCGCACATCTAATTTCGGATTGTCATCTAAAACAGTTTTTGTACCCACAAGAATAGCTTGTTCTTCAGAACGCCATTTGTGAACTAGTTGCCTAGAGTATTTATTTGTTATCCAAAAAGGTTCTGAAATTTTAGAGCGTTGGTCAATAGTGGGCGCTATAAAACCATCTACACTTTCAGCCCATTTTAATAATATAAAAGGTCTTTTTTTCTCATGATAAGTTAGAAAACGTTTATGATGGTTGCGGCATTCTTTTTCTAAAACACCAACAATTACCTCACAACCAGCATCCTTTAATTTCTGAATTCCTTTACCTGCTACTTTTTCATGTGGGTCTAAAATACCAACGACAACTTTAGGTATTTTATGTTTTATAATTAAATCAGCACAAGGAGGTGTTTTTCCAAAATGAGAACATGGTTCAAGTGTAACATATAAGGTAGCTTTTTTTAATAGCGATTTGTCTACGACAGAATCTATAGCATTTACCTCTGCATGAGAACCACCATAGGCACTAGTATAACCTTCTCCAATTATGTTATGATTGTAAACAATTACTGCACCAACCATTGGATTAGGGGCTGTAGTTCCTAACCCATTTTCGGCAATTTGAATACATCTCAAAATATAAAAATCATGTATCTTCACAGCACAAAAATAAGATATAAAATAGACAACGTTTTAAGAAATTATGGAAAGTACCATCGTAATTCGTGAAATTGAACAAAAAGATAATGAAGAGGTTGCGAAAGTTATTCGAAAGGTTTTGGTTGATTTAGGAGTCCCAAAAGTTGGAACAGCTTATGCCGATAAAGCTTTAGATCATATGTTTGAAAATTATAACGTTTCAAAAGCCACTTATTTTGTAGTTGAAGATAATGGTTTAATTAAGGGTTGTGCTGGAATAGCACAATTAGAAAATTATGAAGGCAATGTGTGCGAACTTCAAAAAATGTATTTCTTAGAAGAAATAAGAGGAAAAGGAATTGGAGCTAAAATGATGCAAGTTTGCTTAAATCGCGCAAAAGAGTTTGGTTTTGAAAAAGTATATTTAGAAACAATGCCTTATATGAAAGCCGCTCAAAAATTGTATGTCAAATCTGGGTTTAACTATATAAATGCTCCAATGGGTAATACAGGTCATTATTCTTGTCCCGTTTGGATGTTGAAAAATATTTAGTAAAGAGTTTAAGCGGGAGTATATGTATTTAAAGGACATAAAGAGTGTTTTTCATAAAGAACTAGACGAGTTGTATTCAAAAGAAGAAGTGGCAAGTTTCTTTTATATGTTGATAGAGCATTACTTAGGTTTAGAGCGTTTTATTTTGGCTATCGATCCTAATATTATTATCACAAAAGATGAAGAAAGCCCGCTATTTGATGCTTTAAGTAAGCTAAAATTAGAACAGCCAATACAATATATTCTTGGTAAAGCTCATTTTATGGATCTAGATTTTGTTGTTGATGAAAATGTATTAATTCCTAGACCAGAAACCGAAGAGTTGGTTCGATGGATTTTAGATGATATAAAAGATAAACAATCAACAGTTAAAATTCTTGATATTGGAACTGGAAGTGGTTGTATAGCAATTTCATTGGCTAAAAATAGTCAAGGAGCAAAAGTTTTTGCTCTTGATATTTCAGAAAAAGCATTAACAGTTGCAAAACAAAATGCTATTAATAATGAGGTTGTTATAGAATTTATTCAAGAAGATATTTTAAATATTGAGGCTTTACCCTTTAATTTTGATATTATAGTTTCAAATCCGCCCTATGTTAGAGAGCTTGAGAAGCTAGAAATGCAAGGAAATGTTTTAAAGCATGAGCCCGAATTAGCATTATTTGTATCTGATGAAAATCCATTGATTTTTTATAAAAAAATAACTCAAGTTGCTGCAAATCATTTGACAAAAGAAGGTTCTTTATATTTTGAAATCAATCAATATTTAGGAAAAGAAACAGCACTTCTTTTAGAAAAAAATGATTTTTCTGATATTGAACTGCGTCAAGATATATATGGGAACGAAAGAATGTTAAAAGGAATAAAAAATAAATTAACCAGTTGTTAATGGAAATTAAAAATAAAATAGAGACCTTAAGAGCTACGCTTAGAGAACATAATTACAATTATTATGTTTTAGATAATCCAACTATATCTGATTTTGATTTTGATATGCAATTGAAAGAATTGCAGTTATTAGAAGAACAATATCCAGAGTTTTATGATGCAACATCACCAACATTACGAGTTGGAGGTATGATTACAAAAAATTTTGAAACTGTAGTTCATGAACACCGCATGTATTCTTTAGATAATAGCTATTCTAAAGAAGATTTAGAAGATTGGGAAAAGCGTATTCAAAGAGGTTTAGGAGATGTTCCTGTTGAATTTACTTGTGAACTTAAATATGATGGCGCATCTATAAGTATCACATACGAGAAGGGAAAATTAGTAAAAGCATTAACACGTGGTGATGGTTTTCAAGGAGATGATGTAACTACTAATATTAAAACAATAAAATCTATTCCGTTACAATTACAAGGTGATTATCCTGAAAAATTTGATATCCGAGGAGAAATTGTATTGCCTTTTGAAGGCTTTGCAAAAATGAATGCTGAACGAATAGAAAATGGCGAAGATCCCTATATGAATCCAAGAAACACAGCTTCTGGTAGCTTAAAACTTCAAGACAGTGCTCTTGTAGCGCAACGACCTTTAGATTGCCTATTATATGGAATTATTGGAGAAAAAACAGGAATTGAATCTCAATTTCAAATGCTTGAAAAAGCTAGAGTATGGGGTTTTAAAGTTCCAAAAGTTGCTCAACTTTGTAAAACTACAGATGAGGTGATGGCTTTTGTAGATTATTGGGATATACATAGGCATGAGTTGCCTTACGAGACTGATGGCGTTGTTATAAAAGTAAATAGTATGCAACACCAAGAAGAGCTTGGTTATACTTCAAAATCACCACGTTGGGCAATGGCTTATAAGTTTAAAGCAGAACGAGTTTCAACAATATTAAATGAAATTACCTATCAAGTTGGTCGAACAGGAGCAATTACTCCAGTGGCTAACTTAGATCCAGTTTTATTGGCAGGAACAACAGTAAAAAGAGCTTCTTTACATAATGCCGATCAAATTGAAAAATTTGATATTCGTGAAGGCGATACGGTGTTTGTAGAAAAAGGAGGGGAAATTATTCCAAAAATTATTGGGGTTGATTTTACCAAACGCCCCGAAAATTCTGTACCCACAATTTATATTGATCATTGTCCGGAATGTAACACGGTGCTAGAACGTACCGAAGGTGATGCGAAACATTACTGCCCGAATTATTATGGATGCCCACCACAAATTACAGGAAGAATACAACACTATATTTCTCGTAAAGCAATGGATATTGAAGGCTTAGGGGGTGAGACTGTTGAGTTATTATTTAAAGAAGGATTAATTACAAATTATGCCGATTTATATACTTTAACGAAAGAACAAGTAATGCCTCTAGAGCGAATGGCTGAAAAATCAGCAGAAAATTTAGTAAATGGGGTAGCGGCATCTATTACAATACCGTTTGAGCGTGTTTTATTTGCTTTAGGTATCCGTTTTGTGGGTGAAACCGTTGCCAAAAAACTAGCTAAAGCCTATAAGAATATTAATGCATTGATGGTTGCATCTGTTGAAGAATTAATTACCGTTGATGAAATAGGAGAGCGTATCGCACAGAGTGTGGTAGAGTTTTTTGATAATGAAGCTAATCAACAAATTATAGCGCGTCTAAAAAGTTATAATATTCAGTTTGAACTTTCTGCTGATAAACTAGAAAACCAAACAGAATTATTAAAAGGCCAGACATTTGTAGTATCAGGTGTATTTGAAAAAGTTAGTCGTGATGAATTAAAAAAAATAATTGAAGATAATGGAGGAAAAGTGGGCTCTTCTGTTTCTTCAAAAACTAATTATTTGGTAGCAGGAGATAAAATGGGGCCAAGTAAGCGCACAAAAGCAGAAAGTTTAGGAGTTGCAATTATTTCTGAAGACGATTTTCTAGTAATGGTTTCTTAAGTGAAATACTAATAAATAAAAGTCAGTTTGCTATTTAGCAAACTGACTTTTAGTATTTTATTACTTATTGTTATAGTATTTTTTTACCTGAAATAATATTATAGAGTATTACAATTATGGCAATTACAATTAGAATATGAATTAAGCTACTAGTTCCTATTCCAGGTACTATGCCTAACATACCTAATAGCCAAACGATGATACAAATAACTGCTACTAACCAAAGAAGACTTCTCATAATATATTGTTTTTAAGTTATATGGCAATTTAGTTATCTTCTCTTTTAGTCAATAATCTTAAAAGAAAAATAACTAACTCAATTGAGTTTTTACTAATATTTTAGCGCTTATTAATTTAGTTTATTTTTTGGACTAAAACAATCATTAAAATAGGAGGAATGCTAATAGGTTTAAAAAGTATTTTTTTATTTGAATCACCAGTAAAGTATTGCATTTTTGTAACTCAACAAAAATGAATATTATATATGGATTATTTTTTAACCATAACAATACTAGTCTTTCTTTCTGCCATGTTTGGGTATGTTAATGTTAGATTTTTAAAATTACCAAATACTATAGGTCTAATGCTTATAACTATAGTATTTACTGTAGGAATTTTTATTTTAAGTTATTTTGATGATACCTTATTGAATGCGGAACGTTATATCATTACCCAAATAGATTTTAAATCTATTTTATTAGATGTAATGTTAAGCTTCTTATTATTTGCAGGAGCATTACATACTAATTTCGAACAATTAAAAGTACAACGATGGCCCATTTTAGTATTTTCAACACTTGGTGTGCTAGTTTCCACATTTTTGGTTGGCACATGTATGTTTTATGGGCTTCATTTATTTAATTTAAATGTAAGTTATGTTCATTGCTTGTTATTCGGAGCTTTAATTTCTCCAACTGACCCAATTGCTGTTTTGGGTATTTTAAAAAAAGCTGGAGTCCCTAAAAAGCTAGAAACTAAGATAGTAGGGGAATCTTTATTTAATGATGGAGTTGGAGTGGTTGTATTTTTAACTATATATCAATTCGCATCTTCTAGTAATGAAAACATTAAAGTTTTAGATATTTTAGAACTTTTTGGAGTAGAAGTAGTAGGTGGTATTCTATTAGGATTATTATTAGGTTGGATAACATATCGTTTATTAAAATCTATTGATGATTATGATATTGAAGTTATTATTACACTCGCTACAGTTATGGTAGGCACTGTGATTGCGCAAAAGTTTCATTTATCGGCTCCATTAGCAATGGTGACAGCTGGTTTAGTAGTTGGTAATGATACATTGCGCGATAGTTCTATGTCAGAAACTACAGAATTATATGTAGACAAGTTTTGGGAATTAATCGACATTCTTTTAAATACACTTTTATTTGTTTTAATCGGAATGGAAATGTTAGTACTTACTTTTGATTTGAATTATATTTTAGCAGGATTATTTGCTATACCTATAATTTTAGTATGCAGATATTTATCATTATTAATGCCTATTAATTTCTTTAAGAAAAAATTAGATTTTGTTCCAAATACAAATTTAATTATGACTTGGGGAGGTTTGCGAGGGGGAATTTCTATAGCTCTTGCATTAGGACTTTCAGAAGAAATGAACCGTGATTTATTTTTGGTCATTACTTATATTGTGGTTGTTTTTTCTATTATTGTTCAAGGATTAAGTGTTGGACGTTTGGTAAAGAAGTTAGCATGAAAAAACCAGTAAATTATAAAGAGTTTCAAGAATCATTACTAAATAATGAACCACCTAAAGTATGGCCAGAAGCATTAAAGGCATTATGGTTTGATGCAAAAGGAAATTGGGAAGCTTCTCACAATATAGCACAAGATATGGATTCTCAAATAGGGAGTTTAATTCATGCTTATTTACACCGAAAAGAGGGAGATAAATTTAATGCTGGTTATTGGTATAGACAGGCAAATAAATCTTTACCAGAAATTAGCTTTGATGCAGAATTAAAAGAGATAGTAGAATCTTTATTATAAAAAAAATCCCACTCGAAACCGAGCGGGATTTTTGTAAATTTTAGAAAGTATATATTAAAGTACTCTTACATTTACTGCATTTAAACCTTTCTTTCCTTCTGATAGATCAAATTCAACGATATCGCCTTCACGAATTTCATCGATTAATCCAGAGATGTGTACAAAGTGATCTTTGTCTACGCCTTCTTCAGTGATAAAACCAAAACCTTTAGTGTCATTGAAGAATTTTACTGTTCCTTTACTCATGTTAAAAAATTAATTATTAATTGTATTTAATTTGCAAATATGGTGCCATTTATTTAAACCAACACTATATGCGTACTTTATTTTTTTAAATAGTTTATGTACTATTATATATACTATTGATTTTTAAAATGCATTTATTAAAAACAGCAAGCCTAATAATCCGAATAACTAGTCGGATATAAAAAAATCTGAATATTACTAGATACGTTATTTTGATATTTTGAATCTGACTTTAAAATAGTCCATTCAGGAGAATCTCCAAATGCTTTCCAATGCAAATCTCTACTTTCTTGATTTTCAAAAGTGGTTAAATACATTAAATTTGGCATTACGGGACCAGAGATTACCTCTCCATAGAAAACAGCATTAAATTCTAATCTATCAAAAAGTTTAACTTCTCCTCCAGCATTGAACATGTCAACTTTGTTTTTAAATAAGTCTTCTGTTGCCGATTCATAACTTCGTAATTCGTATATCCGTTCTTTACGTGGTCCTTTTAATTTTGGAGTTGTTAATTTTGGATGATCTATAAAAGCTGTTAATAGTATAGATGCTATTCTTTTATATGGTGCATTGTCGTAAGATGATTTTAAATAAGCACTTCCATCTTTTAAAAATTGGGCATCATTTGATAAAGAAGATTCTAAAGATTCAAATTGGTTTATCGAATTAAATGGAATTAAAATATAAGTTTTTAATCTATTTACTGAGTCGATATCACGAGTTTTAAATACACCTATATTTGTTATTTTTTGTCTTTTTAGAGCTGGTAAATAAGCAGTTTCTAAAAATAAATCAGTAGTCTCTTGTTGTAGTTTTGTATCAAAAGAGTAGATTTTTAATTGATAAATTTCCTTTTCTTGAGCTAGTATGATTACAGAAAATAAGAGAAGGACTATACTAGTAATTTTTCTATTCATAATTTTTTTGGTTTAATCATATTTAGCTATTATTTTTTTAAAACAAACACTATTTTCTACTCCTATATATTGACCGTAATTAGGAATGATTTGATATTCATTTTTTTTATAAAGCGCAATTGCTTCCACTTGTCGTTTTCCAGTTTCTAGAACACAAGTTGAATATTTCAATTCTTTGCCCCAATTTTCTAACTCATTTAAAATTTTAGAACCAATGCCTTTTCCTCTATATTCAGTGGAAACATACATTCTTTTTATTTCTAAAGTTGACGAATTAAAAGGTTTAATAGCTCCACAGCCAATAGGCTTCTCATCGTCATAAATAACCAAAACATAGTCCAATCCAGCAATACCGTTAAATTGATTATAAAAATCATGTTCATCACCATCTGTAATTTTTAAATATCCGTCTAAATCTTTTACAAGTTTTTTGAAATGAATATTTTCAGAGTTGGTTCTTTTAAAATGAAACATTAATCAGGTTTTTAAACAGTAATACTAACACCATCGGCAGCAATATTATTTTTACTATCAAAATAAAAATCTATTCTACCTAAATTAACACCAAAACAGCCAACTTGGTTTACCAAAACATCAACTTGAGCATTATTTTTAACAATCGTGGGTTTGTCTAAAAAAGTATGGGTATGTCCACCAATAATTAGGTTTGTATATTTTGTTTGAGATGCTAACTTGATATCGTCGGGCTTATCTGAACTATATTGATATCCTAAATGAGAAAGACAAATTACAATATCACAAAGCTCTTCTTCTTTTAGCTTTCGTTCCATGTCTTGTGCAATTTCAATTGGGTTTAGATAATTTGTCTCTTGGTATAATTTTTTTGTAACTAAACCATCTAATTGAATACCTAACCCATAAACACCAATTTTTATTCCGTCTACAGTGTAAGTTTCATATGGTTTGGTATAGCCATTCATTAGTGTATTTGTAAAATCGTAATTTGAAATAATAAATTGAAATTTAGCATGAGGTAATTGTGCGAAAAGACCATCTATACCATTATCAAAATCATGATTACCTATTGTAGAAGCATCATATTTAAGCATACTCATCAGCTTAAATTCTAATTCACCGCCGTAAAAGTTAAAATAGGGTGTACCTTGAAAAATATCGCCTGCGTCAAATAATAGCGTATTGGGGTTTTCTTTTCGTATGGTTTCTACTAAAGTAGCTCTTCTGGCTAAGCCACCTAAATTTGGATATTCGGAATGCGTTTCTGGAAAAGGATCAATATGGCTGTGAACATCATTTGTATGAAGAATAGTTATTTTCTTTTTTGTATCAAGAAAACATGAATTTAATGATAATCCTCCTAAACCCACAAAAGCTGAACTCGCAGTTGTATTTGATAAAAATTTTCTTCTATCCATAATTTTAATAATCTAATTTAATAAATCTATCGTCAATTATGGGAGCAATTGTATCCATCTTTTTAAAATAGTCTATCATAATATTTCTAATTAAATAATCTGTTTCAGTTACAGAAATTTTTTCTTTAAAAAAATCCATATGATCACCACCTGTTACAAGATAATTTGAGGTAGCAACATAATATGTTTTATTTTCATCAAAAGGCATCCCTTTTATATTAACAGCATGTAAACTATCATTTTTATCTAAAATTATTTGTATGCCAGCAATAGGATGGGGTACTCTTGAGTTGATAAGATAAGTTACCATTTCTCGAATTGCTTTTCCTTTTAATCCAACCACAACAACACTATTTTCAAAAGGCATTATTTCATAACCAGTTCTAGCTGTAACCTTTCCTTTAGAAATAATACTGCGAATACCACCATGATTTAGAAGAACAAAATCTAAATCATTTTGGGTTCTAGATTTGAATATAGGCCCAGCAAGTTGCAAAACGGCATCAGCCATTAAATTACCAGCAGTTGTATTTAATCTTCCATCGGTCTTAGAAATTGTATTAGGCGCATAGGCTAATGTGCTATCTAATACTTCATCAATTCTTTTTTGATATGGAGTGATGAATTCTCTAATAGATTCGGTTTCTTTAATAGAATCAGAAATTGATATTTGTTTCCCCTCAATTTTAACTAATGGAGGATTCTTTTGTTCGCAAGAAGTAATGAGAATAATTGTTATAATTATAACAAATTGTTTAATTTTTAAAATCATTTTAGTGTTTATATTCGTGTAACAATTGCTCTGAATATTATTTACATTTGTATAAATGTAAAAATACATGTTTTTAAAAGCTTTGAAACAAAAATTAAAACATAAATCTGGACGCAAATACATAAAACAGTTGCTAGAGAAACCTATAGTTAGGTCAGATAACGGTAAAGGTATTATGTCTATTGGTTGTATTGTAGATTTGGATAAGTTTGATGATGCGAATTTATTTCATCAATTTGTAGAAGATTTTTCATTAAGACCAAATTCAGTTAAGATTATTGGTTATAAAAATTTTTACGATAAAAACTCGCCTTACGCAACACCAATTTTTTCAGATAAAGATTTGAGTTGGAAAGGCAATATTGAAAATAGTTATGCTTTAGAGTTTATGAGTAGAGAGTATGATTTGTTGGTTAATTATTATACAGATGATAATCTTTTAATGCAATTAATGACGTTAAAATCTAAAGCAAGAATAAGAGTTGGTTTTGGAGAAGTTGATAAGAACTTAAATGATTTAATTTTGAATACTCCAATATCAGACTTTGATTTATTTAAAAAAGAATTAAAAAAGTACCTAAAAGTACTTAAGGAAATTGATTAAACATGGAACATTTACATGGCACAGGAGTAGCATTAATTACTCCGTTTAAAGAAGATTTTTCGGTTGATGTAGCTGGTTTACAACGTGTTGTGGGACATAGCATTAACGGAGGAGTTGATTATTTAGTAGTTTTAGGAACTACAGCCGAAACAGCTACACTAACTAGTGTAGAAAAACAACTAGTAATACAAACGGTTATTAAAACAAATGCAGGTAGATTGCCTCTGGTTTTGGGAGTTGGTGGTAATAATACCATGTTGGTTGTTGAAGAACTAAAAAGTATAGATCTTTCAGAATTTGTAGCTATTTTATCTGTTTCACCCTATTATAATAAACCTACGCAAGAAGGTATTTATCAGCATTTTAAAGCAATTTCTAACGCTTCGCCAAAGCCAATAATAATTTATAATGTACCAGGAAGAACTGGTAGTAACATGACTGCTGCTACGACAATTCGCTTAGCAAAAGACTTTAATAATATTGTTGCTATTAAAGAGGCTTGCGGCGATATGAATCAAATTACAGAGATATTAAAAGGTAAACCTTCAGATTTTCTTTTAATTTCCGGAGATGATATAACAGCATTGCCAACAGTTCTTGCTGGTGGTGTAGGAGTTATTTCGGTTATTGGTCAAGGATTACCTGCCGAGTTTTCAAAAATGATACAACTAGGTTTAGATAAAGAAATAGGTGATGCCTATGAAATACATCACAGCCTAGAAGAAGGTATGAATTTAATATTTGAAGAAGGAAACCCAGCAGGTATAAAAAGTATTTTTGAAATTTTAGGCGTTTGTAAAGCTATTGTTCGTCTACCATTAGTAGAGGCTAGTGTTGGTTTGAAATCCAAAATCAGTCGTTTTGTAAATGCATTGACTCCTATTTCTGCTTCATAAAATACTTTTCTTTTACTTTGTAACGTTAAAAGTTCGCCAAAAGCATTTGTAAAAGTATAAGCACTAGTTATTTTAGCGTTATAAAAATGTTTTTTAAATCCATTAAGAATCACTAATTTTGCAAAATGTTTAGAAAAATACGACCTTTTTTTAGCTTATTTATGATCACTCTTATTTTAAGCTCTTGCAGTCAGTACCAAAAGGTGCTTAAAGGCGAAGATATTAAGGCTAAGTATGATTTAGCCGAAACTTATTACGAAGCTAAAGATTATAAAAGGGCTAATAGATTGCTTGAACAAATAGCACCTAAGTATATAGGTAAGCCACAAGGCGAGCGTGTAATGTATTTTTTATCTAATTCATATTATCAAGAAGAAGATTATAGCACAGCAGGATATCAATTCGAACGTTTTCTAAAATCATATCCAAAGAGTGATAAAGCACAAGAAGCAGGTTTTTTAGGTGCTAAAAGCTATTATAACTTGTCTCCTAAATATTCATTGGATCAAACAGATACAGATAAAGCATTACAAAAACTTCAAACATTTATTAATACCTTTCCAGACTCTGAGTTTATGCCTGAAGCTAATTTGATGGCTAAAGATTTAACAGAGAAAAAAGAACGTAAGGCATTAGAAATTGCGAAACAATTTACAAAACTAGGTGAATTTTATACTTTAGATTTTTCTATTTCGGCAGTAGCAGCTTTAGATAATTTTGTTATAGATTTCCCTGGGTCTATTTATAAAGAAGACGCACTATTTTATAAAATGAAAGCGTTAACTAATTTAGCATTAAATAGTACAGAATTTAAAAAAAGACAGCGTTTAAATGATGCAAAAAATGCATATGCTGTTCTAAAAAAGAATTTTCCACAAACGCAGTTTGAAAAGAAGGCGAATGATTTAATGGAAAAAGTAGATAAAGAATTACAAAATTATTCCAAATAAAAACATTTTCATTATGAACATGAACGATTTAAAAAATTCAAAAGCTCCTGTTTCTACGGTAACTATCAACAAGAATGAGTTTGATGCTCCAACTGGAAACATTTATGAAGCAATCTCAATTGCAGCTAAAAGAGCAGTCCAAATTAATTCTGAAATTAAAAAAGAATTATTGGAAAAATTAGAAGAATTTGCTACCTATAGTGATAGTTTAGAAGAGGTTTTTGAAAATAAAGAACAAATAGAAGTTTCTAAATTTTACGAAAAATTACCAAAGCCACATGCTTTAGCAGTTAACGAGTGGTTAGATGATAAAATTTACCATAGAAATACAGCGAAAGATATATAAAAAATGTTGAGTGGTAAAAACATCCTATTAGGAATTACAGGAGGTATTGCTGCATATAAAACAACATTCTTAGTTCGCATTCTTATTAAAGCTGGCGCTAACGTTAAAGTCATTTTAACAGATAGCGCCAGCTCTTTTGTTTCTCCGCTTACATTAGCAACTTTATCAAAAAATCCTGTACATAGCTCTTTTGTAAATCAAGAGGATGGTAGTATTTCTTGGAATAATCACGTGGAATTAGGCTTGTGGGCAGATTTTATGTTAATTGCTCCAGCAACGGCGAATACGTTATCTAAAATGGCAAATGGTACTTGCGATAACTTATTACTGGCAGCGTATCTTTCTGCTAAATGTCCTGTTTTTTTTGCTCCAGCTATGGATTTGGATATGTATAAGCATCCATCTACAGTAGCGTCATTCAAAAAATTGCAATCTTTCGGAAATATCATGATTCCTGCTGCGTCTGGTGAATTAGCTAGTGGGTTATATGGTGAAGGACGTATGGCAGAACCGGAAGAAATTGTAGCTTTTATTAAAAGTTATCTTTTAGAAGGTTTGCCTTTACAAGGGAAAAAGGTTTTGATTACTGCAGGGCCAACCTATGAAGCAATAGATCCAGTTCGGTTTATAGGAAATCATTCTTCTGGCTTAATGGGTTTTGAGCTAGCAAAAGCTGCTGCAAATCTTGGTGCTGAGGTTATTCTAATTTCTGGGCCTTCGCATTTAGATATTCACCATGATTTGGTAACATTAATTCGAGTAGTATCGGCAGAAGAAATGTATACTGAGGTACATAAATTTTATAAAGATGTTGCAATTGCTATTTCAGCTGCGGCAGTTGCAGATTATAGACCAAAAAGAGTTGCAGCGCAAAAAATTAAAAAAGATGGTGAAGATTTTTCTATAGACTTGATAAAGAATAAAGATATTTTATTATCGATGGGAGTGGAAAAGAAAAATCAATTTTTAGTTGGTTTCGCCTTAGAAACAGAGAATGAAGTAGAAAATGCAAAAGGGAAACTAAAAAAGAAGAATTTAGATGCTATAGTTTTAAATTCTTTAAATGATTCCGGTGCTGGTTTTGGTAAGCAAACCAATAAAATTTCATTTATAGATAAGAATTCAACAATAAAAACGTTTGAATTAAAAACCAAGACAGAAGTTGCTTTGGATATCATGAATGAAATAATAAAAAGAATACATGCGTAAGTGTTTTTTAGTGTTGCTTGTACTAGTCTTTCCTTTTTTAATAGAGGCACAAGAAGTGAATGCAATCGTAACTATAAATTCAGACCAGGTAAGCCAAACAAATCAGCAGATATTCAGAACTTTAGAGCGTTCATTGAGCGATTTTGTTAACAAAACAAAGTGGACGAATAGAACATATAAAGAAGTTGAGAAGCTTAATGCTAGAATGTTTATTACCGTTACTGAATATCAGAATAACCGATTCAAAGCTAGCATTCAATTACAATCATCAAGACCAGTTTTTAATACATCTTATGATAGCCCAGTTTTTAATTATAAGGACAATCAATTTAATTTTGAATATATAGAATTTCAACCTCTTGTTTATAATGAGAACGTTTTTGATTCTAACTTAATTAGTGTGGTTGCTTATTACGTTTATGTGATGTTAGGTATAGATGCTGATACTTTTGAATTAGAAGGAGGTACGGATTTTTATAGAAAAGCACAGAATATTGTAACACAAGCACAAGGTAGTAGTGCTTTAGGCTGGAGTCAAGACACGAGTGAGAGAACACGATTTGAGTTAGTAGACAATTTACTTTCAAATACATTCAAAGAATATAGGGTTGCTATGTACAACTATCATAGAAAAGGACTTGATATACTTGCCGATAATAACAGCACAGGAAAACAGGTTGTTGCAGGTACAATGCGTTTGTTGGAAACATTGGTCAAAAGAAGACCAAATGCTTTTCTAATTCAAACTTTTTTTGATGCTAAATCAGAAGAAATTCAAAATATATTTTCTGACGGTCCTAAAGTTGATGTTGTTCAATTAAAAGAGACTTTGAATAGAATAGCACCATTGTATTCAAGCACTTGGAATGAAATAAAGTATTAAAATCTTCTTCTTATAAGTATTTAAATTAAGCATGTTTAAATAGTACTCAATAAAATTTGGTAGTAGTAGCTTAATTATTTTCATCTAAAAGAATATAAATTATCTTTACAGCACTAAATACTTTTTAGAATTGCTGAATACATTATCTATACAGAATTACGCTATAATTGATCAATTGAATGTTTCATTTAATAATGGGTTTACTATTATTACAGGAGAAACAGGAGCTGGTAAATCCATCTTTTTAGGTGGTTTAGGGTTGGTTTTAGGAAAAAGAGCAGATTTAAGCTCATTAAGAGACGAATCTAAAAAATGTATCATTGAAGCTTCTTTTGAAATCGAAAAATATGGGTTAGAAGGATTTTTTGAAGAAAATGATATAGACTACGAGAAAAAGACCATTATCCGAAGAGAAATATTACCCAGTGGAAAATCGAGGGCTTTTATTAACGACTCTCCAGTAACTTTGGATGTATTATCTACTTTGGGAGATCGTTTGATTGATATACATTCACAACATCAAACCCTTCAATTAGCAGATAATGATTTTCAATTAAAAGTAATTGATGCTCTAGCACATAATGAAGAACTACTTTTAAATTTTAATAGTAAACTTGTAGGCTATCAAAAAACTCAAAAAGAGCTCAAAAGCTTACTGGTTTTTCAACAAAATGCTGTTAAAGAGCATGATTATAATAGTCATTTACTTAAAGAATTAGAAACAGCTCCTCTAAAAGAAGGAATTCTCGAAGATCTTGAAGAACAATATGAGCAGCTAAATAATGTTGAAATAATTGTAGAGCAGCTTTCTAAAGGGCATCAGTTATTGAATGATGAACAAATTGGTGTTATAAATTTATTGACAGAATTAAAGCTAGCATCCAGTAAATTAGCAACATACGGGCATCAATTTTCAAGTTTGAATGAACGTATTATATCTGTTTTTATAGAAATTGATGATATTGCAACAGATTTAGATGCTTTACAAGAGAGCTCAGAAGCCAATCCGCAATTATTAGAGGAAGTTAATGGGAAGCTTCAAGTACTAAATAATTTATTCAAAAAACACGGATGCACTACGATCTCTGAATTAATAGATATTAAAGAGGCTTTATCAGAAAAAGTAAGCGCCGCAGAGAATGTTGAAACTGATATAAAAAAGAAAGAAAAAGAGCTTTCAGACCAAGAGCAAGAACTTGATAAAATTGCATTAACTATTAGGGATAAAAGAGTTAAAATTATTCCAGAACTGCAAAAACAATTAATGGATAGTTTGTCGCAGTTAGGTATGCCAAGTGCAACATTTAAAATTGAAATAAAACCTTCTGAAGTTTTTACTACAAATGGGAAAGATGAATTAGTTTTTCTTTTTGCAGCAAATAAAGGCTCTAATTTTGGAGATTTAAAGAAAGTAGCTTCGGGTGGAGAACTTTCGAGAATCATGCTGACAATAAAATCTATTTTAGCAAGGTATGAGCAATTACCTACCATGATGTTTGATGAAATAGATACAGGTGTGTCTGGTGAAATATCAAACAAAATGGGTGATATTATGAAAGCAATGAGCGAAACAATGCAAGTGTTTTCAATAACCCATTTACCTCAAGTAGCATCAAAAGGAGAACATCATTTTAAAGTCTTTAAAGAAGAAGAAGGTATGGAAACTCATACTAAAATGAAAAAATTGGGTAGAGAGGAGCGTATAAGTGAACTTGCAGAAATGTTAGGTGGTAAAGACATATCAGATTCTGCATTAGCACATGCAAAACAATTATTAGGGTAGATTTATTTCTAAAATTTTGTGCGCGAAAGCTGCGATGAGTCAAATATCAAATAATGTACTTTCAAATAATTTAACAATTCAATTTTTAATATCTTTGAAAAATTAAAAAGAATACTAAAATTTATAAAATGTCATACAACCTATTAAAAGGAAAAAGAGGAATAATATTTGGAGCTCTTGATGAAAATTCAATCGCTTGGAAAACTGCGGAACGTGTTCACGAAGAAGGAGGTACTTTTGTTTTAACAAATGCTCCAATAGCAATGAGAATGGGACAAATAGATGCTCTTGCTAAAAAAACAGGTTCGCAAATTATACCTGCCGATGCAACTAGTGAAGAAGATTTAGCTAATTTAGTTGAAAAAGCAACCGAAATTCTTGGGGGTAAATTAGATTTCGTATTGCATTCTATAGGAATGTCTGTAAATGTTCGTAAAGGAAGACATTATACAGATGAAAAGTATGATTTTACAGCAAAAGGATGGGATGTTTCTGCATTATCTTTCCATAAGGTGATGCAAACACTTTATAAAGCAGATGCAATGAACGAGTGGGGTAGTATTGTTGCTTTAACCTATATGGCAGCTCAACGTACATTCCCTGATTATAATGACATGGCTGATAATAAGGCGTATTTAGAGTCGGTAGCACGTAGTTTTGGCTACTTTTATGGCAAAGAGAAAAAAGTTCGTGTAAATACAATTTCTCAATCTCCAACCCCAACAACAGCAGGGCAGGGAGTAAAAGGTTTTGATGGCTTTATTAGTTATGCTGAAAAAATGTCTCCGTTAGGAAATGCTTCTGCTCAAGATTGTGCAGATTATACAGTTTCTTTATTTTCAGATTTAACCAAAAAAGTAACGATGCAGAATTTATTTCATGATGGAGGATTCTCTAATACTGGTGTAAGTCAAGAGGTTATAGAGTATTTTTCAAAATAATACTTTAATATATTAATCGAAAGCCATTCGAAATTTCGAGTGGCTTTTATGTTTATAGTCACTACAGATGAATTTATATTTTTCTTTTATAATTCCAGTTTATAACCGACCAAATGAGGTTAAAGAATTATTGGATAGTTTATTGTATCAAACATATGAAAAACAATTCGAGATTGTAATTATCGAAGATGGGTCAACAATAAGCTCTGAAGCAGTAATTTCAGATTATAATGAGAAATTGAATATAACATATTTAAAAAAGGATAATAGTGGCCCCGGTGATTCTAGAAATTACGGAATGAGAAAAGCAAAAGGGAATTATTTTATCGTATTAGATTCTGATTGTATTTTACCTCCACAATATCTTACCGAAGTTAATAAGGCTTTAGAAGAAAAATTTGTAGATTGTTATGGGGGTCCAGACGCGGCTCATGAAAGTTTTTCCCTTGTTCAGAAAGCGATTAATTACGCAATGACTTCTTTTTTAACAACTGGAGGAATACGAGGAGGCAAAACGGCTATAGATAAATTTCAACCTCGAAGTTTTAATATGGGAATCTCCAAAAAAGCTTTTGAAGTTACTGGTGGTTATGGGAATATTCATCCTGGAGAAGATCCAGATTTAACTATAAGAATATGGAATAGTGGTTTTGTAACTAAACTAATCTCTGAAGCGTTTGTATACCATAAACGTAGAATTGATTGGAATAAATTTTATGTGCAGGTCAATAAATTTGGAATGGTACGACCCATTTTAAACCAAAGGCACCCCGAAACAAAAAAAATAACCTATTGGTTTCCAACAATATTCTGTTTAGGATTTTTAATTACATTGTTATTTTTATTTTTTGGTGTAAGTTTTCCTTTATACTTATATAGTGTTTATTTTATAGTAGTAATAATAGATTCTTTTCTTAAAAATAAGAGCTTTGCAATTGCGTTATTATCTATAGCAGCAGTTTGTATTCAGTTCGTAGGGTATGGTTATGGTTTCTTAAAATCAACTTTGTTGCTTAACTTTAGTGAAAAGAATGCCGAAGAATTATTCCCAAAATTATTCTTCAAAAAATAAACACGCCTAATGAAAAAAATCAAAAAAACACTTCAGAAACGAAAAGTAAAAATATTTTTGATTTTTCTTTTTTTCTCGAGTTTAGCTTGGTTTATAAGTAAATTATCAGATGATTATACTGGGAGAGCGGTTTTTGATTTAGAATTTAAGAATGTACCAGATAGCTTATTGTTTACTGGAGCATCAAAAAATAAGGTAGAAGTTAAATTAAAAGCTAGTGGATTTACTTTTTTGGGGTTTAGTCTTGGAAATAAAAAAGTTCGTATAGATATTTCTAAGGCAAAAGAAATAAATCATCAATATGTAGTTCCTAAAAACGTATACCAACTTCAAATAGAAAAACAGTTGCCACAATCTATGGAACTGCTCAGTATTGATGAGGGAGACGATATTATTCTAGATTTATATGCTCTATTTACAAAGAAAATACCCGTTATTTCTAAATTAAGGGTGGAGTTAGAACAAAATTTCATGCTAGATAAGGGCATCAAAATAAAACCTGACAGTATAATAATAAAAGGGCCTAAGGAAGAAATTGATAAAATATCGAACCTACAAACTGAGAAAAAAGAAATAAATAATATTTCTAATGATTTTTCTGAAAAGCTAACTTTAATTATTCCAGATAAATTAAATAATGTCAAGTTTTCTAATTTAGATGTTAAGGTTTATGGAGTTGTTTCTCGATTTTCTGAAAAGGTTATTAAAGTGCCTGTTGAAGTAATAAATTTACCTGAAGATTTCGAGATTAAAATTTTCCCTGATATTGTTGGCGTTTTGTGTAAAGCTAAAATTGATGATCTTAAAGAATTAAAACCTTCAGATTTTAGAGTTATTGCAGATTATAATTTAATTACAAAAAAAGAGCAGCCCACAATTCCATTAGAAATTAAAGTATATCCTAAAAGTTTAAATGGCGCTAATGTAATGGATAACGAAGTAACATACATCTTAAAGCGAAAATGATGGTAGTTGGTTTAACAGGAGGTATTGGGAGTGGTAAAACTACAGTGGCTACTATGTTTGCCGATTTAAATGTCCCTGTCTATAATTCAGATAGAGAAGCTAAATCTTTAATGAATAATTCTAAAGCTTTACGAAAACAAATTAAAACACTTTTAGGAAAAGAAGCCTATCAAGAAAAAATACTTAATCGGAAGTTTATCGCTGATAAAGTTTTTGTGAATCCTGAATTGCTTTCTGAATTAAATAAAATTGTACATCCAGCGGTACGGAATCATTTTCTTGAATGGAAAGAAAAGCAAAAATCAAATTACGTAATTCAAGAAGCTGCAATAATTTTTGAAAATTCATCTCATAAAAATTATGATAAGATAATTTTAGTCACAGCTCCTGAGGAAATTAGAATAAAGAGGGTTATTGAAAGAGATAAACTATCATTAGAAAAAATAAAAGAGCGTATTGCAAATCAATGGTCTGATGATAAAAAAGCACAATTATCAGATTTTGTGATAATTAACTTAGATTTAAAGCAAACTAAGCAAAAAGTAGAAGAAATTCATAACCTACTTCTTAAAATTTCTAGTTTACCTAACTCATTTTAACATTTTTGTTAAGGTTAGGTTAAACGCATTAACTTCTAACTGTTAAATTTTTAATTTTACACGCAATGAATAAACGGTTATTTATTCTTCTAGTCGTTTTAATGAGTATATCTCTTATAGGGATAATTTTTGTTCAAGGATATTGGATAAAACAATCGGTAGAGGATAAGGAAGAGCAATTTTCTAACATGGTGACTGAAGTTTTAAACAAAGTCACTGAGAAGATTGAAAAAAGAGAACTTGCAGATTATACAAGTGACCTCTTAAAGATTAGAGATAGTAGTGGAGCGAAAGCAAAAACTCCAGATTTGTTGAAAAATATCTTTTTTATGGAAAGAGATATGAATTCTAACGAAATCACATACTATTCTCATGGTATATTAGAAGAAAATTATAATGTAGCATCTACGTTCTTTGACAATGGTATTGGTTTAAATTCAGATTCAACTGTTTTGAAAAATTATACGAGTATTCGTAATAAAACTATTTTCAAAGAAGAATATGGTCTAGATGGAAAACCTAATACCTACACACCTATACAGAAAATTGAAAAAATTGGAGGTTTAACCTCTTTTGAAAAAGCAGCTTTTGAAGATGTTTTTAAAGAGAAAGCAAAATTAATGCCTATTCATAAGAGAGTTACAAAGCAAGAAATAGAGCTACAATTAGATCAAGAACTTAAAAATAGAAATATTAATACTGAGTATGAGTATGGTATTTACAGTAGAGGTTTGCCAACAAAGGTTAAGTCTCGAAAATTTAAGCTTGCTCAAAATAAAATTTATAAATATCCTATTTTCAAAGACTCAGAAGGAGAAAGTAACTTTTCATTATTATTAAGTTTTCCTTCCAAAAAGAAGTTTTTGATTAAGACTATATTGCCAATGGCGGTATTATCATTGTTATTTACTTTAGTGATTTTAGTTGCTTATACAGGAGCTATATATCAACTAATTAGGCAAAAGCAAATATCTGAGATAAAGTCAGATTTTATAAATAATATGACTCATGAATTTAAAACTCCAATTGCAACAATAAATTTAGCTGTTGAAGCAATTAGAAATCCGAAAATAATTGATGATAAGGAAAAGGTACAAAGGTATCTTACTATGATAAAAGATGAGAACAAAAGAATGCATGCTCAGGTTGAAAACGTGTTGCGAATCTCAAAATTAGAAAAAAATCAATTAGATATTAGTAAGGATAGAATAGATGCACACGACATAATACATGATGCTGTAGCACATGTTGAGTTAATTGCAGCAGATAGAGGAGGCTATATTAATCTTCATTTAGATGCTGATATTAGTGAGATTTTAGCAAGCGATATGCATTTTACGAATGTAATAGTAAACATTCTAGACAATGCCATAAAGTATTCACCAGAGTCCCCAAAAATAGATGTGTATACTGAAGTTGCTAATAATAATATAATTATAAAAATAAAAGATCAGGGTGCTGGTATGAGTAAAGCTGTTTTGAAAAAAGTTTTTGAGAAGTTTTATAGAGAACACACTGGAAATATACATAACGTTAAAGGTCATGGATTGGGCTTAGCGTACGTTAAAAAAATAATAGAAGATCACCAAGGTGAAGTTTACGTAGAAAGCGAGAAAGGAAAGGGTAGTACTTTTTACGTGAAATTGCCTTTAATTTAAATAACAATTATGGAGACAGTAAACAAGAAAATACTATTGGTTGAGGATGACCCAAATTTTGGTATAGTCCTTAAAGATTATTTGTCTATGAACGATTTTGATGTTGTTTTAGCAAAGAATGGAATGGAAGGCTTTGAAAAGTTCAAGAAAGACAATTATGACATTTGTATTTTAGATGTTATGATGCCCTACAAGGATGGTTTTACATTGGCTAAAGAAATACGTGAGAAGAACGAAAATGTTCCAATCGTATTCTTGACAGCTAAAACAATGAAAGAAGATGTTTTAAAAGGATATAAAGCAGGTGCTGATGACTATTTAAACAAACCTTTTGATTCAGAAGTTTTATTAATGAAACTTAAAGCGATACTTCAAAGAAAAGCATCTAGTACATTAGCTGATAGTAGAAAATTTGAATTTACAATTGGTCAGTTTCATTTAAACTCGAAGCTTCGTTTTTTAAAGTTTAAAGATGAAGATTCAATAAAATTATCTCCAAAAGAGAATGAGTTACTTCGTCTTTTAGCATTACATGAAAATGATTTAATGCCACGAGAACTTGCATTAACAAAAATATGGAGAGATGATAACTATTTTACATCTAGAAGTATGGATGTGTATATTGCAAAACTAAGAAAGTATTTAAAAGTTGACGATTCTGTTGAAATCTTAAACATTCATGGAGAAGGTTTTAGATTAGTAGTAAAAACAGATGAAGAATAAATTTTAAAATCTTAAAAGTACATAAGCCATTTGAAAATTCAAGTGGCTTTTTTTTATATAAAAAAGTTAATAATACAAACAGTAATAAAACCAGTTAAAGCCAAAATTGTGGTCATTATGGTCCACGATTTAAAAGTTTGCTTTTCGGTAATTCTAAGGTATTGACCTACTAGCCAAAAGCCACTATCATTCACATGTGAAAAAATACTAGCTCCAGAAGCAATAGCAATAACTAAACAGGCTAATGCTGCGTTTCCAAGCTGTGAATTATGTATAAGTGGTGCTACGAGTCCTGCAGCAGTAATCATCGCTACCGTTGATGAACCTTGAATAATACGAACAATTGCAGCACTTGTAAACGCAAAAGCTAGAACAGGAAACCCAGCATCGCTTAATGATGTTGCTAATAACTCTCCAGCACCTGTATTGGTTAAAACTTGTTTGAAAACGCCACCAGCACCAGTTAATAAAATAATTGTTCCCGCTGGTTGAAGTGATTTACTTGTAACTTTAAAAAGTTTTTCTTTATTAATACCTCTTTTAATTCCAAAAAAATACCATGCTAATATATTAGCAATAATTAGAGCCGTAAAGGGGTGACCAATCAACTCAATAAAGTTTTTTAATTTGGGGTTTATATCAGTAATTAACCCACTATTTAAAAAGGTATTGAGTAGTATTAAAATGATAGGAACACTAATAATGCAAAGCGTTATACCAATGTTTGGGATATCATTTTGAACATCATCAGCTATTTCTTCAGGAGCATCAACGTGTATTTTTTTTGAAATGTATTTTCCAAAAAGTAAACCACTTACTAAGGCTGTAGGTATTCCAACAATAAATCCCATTAAAATTACCCATCCTAATTCTGCTCCAATAATTTCAGCTACAGCAATTGGGCCTGGTGTTGGGGGAATAAAAGCATGAGTAATGGCTAACCCTGCTAATAGGGGAATAGCGTATAATAATAATGATTTTTTTGTTTTTCGTTGCAATGCATATATCATTGGAACTAGAATTATAAAGGCAACATCAAAGAAAACTGGAATTGCAATTAAAAACCCAGAAATAACCATTGCTGTAGGTGCATTTTTAAGTCCAAATTTTGAAATCATGAAATTGGCAATTGTTTTTGCTCCTCCAGAAAATTCTAAAATAGCTCCAAACATAGCACCTAAGCCAACAACTGTCGCTACAAAACCTAAAGTTCCACCCATACCATCTTTTATGGTATCGATAATTTCTGTGGCATTTAATCCAGCAATTAGTCCTACGGTTATACTGCCTATTAATAATGCAATAAATGCATTGATTTTGAGCTTCAATATTAAGAAAAGTAAAATGGTGATACCTATTATTACTGCTAGGATTAGTTGAGTTTCCACTAGTTGAGTTGGTTTATTATTTCTGAAATTATTTGGTCGGGGGTATGTTCAATGGAAACAGAAATAACAGATTCTGAAAAATCTGGTATTTCAAGGGTTTCAAATTGAGATTTTAAAAGTTCGGCTGGCATAAAATGATTTTCTCTTTCGTTCATTCTATTTAAAATTAGATCAAAAGAACCCTCAAGAAAGATAAAATAAAAATGTGTAAGACCTTTCTTTAACTGATCTCTGTATTTTTTCTTTAAAGAAGAACATGCAATAACAGAGCCTATATCTTTATTTTTTAAAGCGATACTGTTTAGTTGCAACAACCAATCATATCGATCATTATCATTTAAAGGCTTTCCAGAAGCCATTTTAATAATATTGGCTTTTGGGTGGTAATCATCTCCATCATAAAAGGGAAGCGCAAACTTATTTGATAATAATCTACCGATAGTACTTTTTCCAGTTCCGGAAACACCCATTATAAAAAAAGTATACCCTTGATCTTTATTCATTCCTTAATTTTTTCTAACCTATTTAGTATTTCAGATATTTTATAATTATAATCTACCCAAATGGTTTTTTCATTTTTTCTAAACCAAGTTAATTGTCTTTTTGCAAATCTTCTTGTGTTTTTTTTGATTTCAGATATGGCAAAATTTAAAGACCATTTCTCATCAAGATAATTAAACAATTCTTTATAACCAACTGTTTGCAAGGCATTAAGGTCTTTATGTTTTAGCAATAACTTTACTTCATCAATAAGCCCTTCTTTTATCATAAGGTCAACTCTTTGGTTGATCCTATCGTAGATAATATCTCGTTCTGCGTCAATACCAACTGTCACTATGTTAAATGGCCTTATATTTTTTTCTTTATTTAAAAAAGATGAGTAATGCTTTCCTGTACCAATACAAATTTCTAGCGCTCTTATCAATCGGTGTGGATTTTGAATATCAACTTTATTAAAATAATATGGATCTAAATTTTTTAATTGCTCTTGAAGAACTGTTATACCTTCTTTTTCTAATTGTTTATTTAATGTAATTCTTATTTCAGGCTGTACTTCGGGGAAATTATCTAAACCTTTTGTAATGGCATCAATATATAAACCACTCCCACCAACAAGGATGATTACATTTTTTTCTTGAAATAAATCTTCAAGTAATTGAATTGCATCTCTTTCAAAATCGCCAACAGAATAGGATTCTAAAATACTTTTATGCTGAATAAAGTGATGTGGAGCTGTTGCTAATTCTTCTTCCGAAGGTACAGCGGTTCCTATTTTCATTTCTTTGAAAAACTGTCTAGAATCTGCAGAAATAATTGCTGTTTGGTAGTGTTTTGCCAATTCAATAGCAAGCTTGGTTTTACCAATGGCAGTTGGGCCTACAACAGAAATAAGCGTTTTTTTCATTACAATTTACTTCCACAATTATAACAATGCGTAGCATCATCTCGATGCCCTTCTTTGGAACAAGTACTACACGCTTGTGTATTTACATGCACATAGGTGCCTTCTTTTTCTTTGGTGCTACTGTTTTTTGATTGCTTTCCAAATTCTACTGTAACAATACCTGTTGGAACTGCAATGATGCCATAACCTACAAGCATTATAATGGTGGCTATTAATTGTCCTTGTGGGGTTATTGGAGCAATATCTCCATAACCTACTGTAGTTAAGGTTACTATAGTCCAGTAAATACTTGTTGGAATACTTGTAAAGCCTGCTTCATCACTTTCTACAATATACATTAGTGTTCCTAGAATTACGGAAACAATTAATACAGCAAAAAGAAAAACTATTATTTTGGCTTTACTGGCTTTTAAAGCATTTTTTAATTGAGATGCTTCGCCTAAAAACTGCACTAATTTAAGAATTCTGAATACTCGCAAGAGTCTGAATGCTCTTATTGCTAATAAAACTTGCGATCCAGCAAATATATAGGAAATGTATAGTGGTATTGTAGAAAGCAAATCTATAATGCCATAAAAACTAAAAATATATTGAAACGGCTTTTTAATGCTTATAATTCGTGCGATGTATTCAATAGTAAAAAATATTGTGATAATCCATTCAAGAGTTAGTAGCGTATCATGATATTTTAAATCAATTTTTTTTACACTTTCAAGCATTACCAGAAGAACGCTAATAATGATTAGAAAGATTAAAATGATATCGAACCATTTACCCATAGGAGTATCTGCTTCATAAATAATTTCATGAACTTTATTTTTCCAATCCTTATGTGATTTTTCTATTTTCAAGATTTATACATTAAGTTCCATTATTTTATGAACTTTTCTTTTTCTTAAATAGGTTTCTATAATATGATTTGTATTTGCATTGCCATCCATAGGCGTAATTATAGTTTCTAAGATATGTAAATTATTTATCTGATAGTTGAGATCACAAAAACCCAAGCCTTTAAAAACTCCATCTTTAATTAAAATAACACTTTTTTCACCTAAAACACGTCCCTTATCAATAATTGCAATATTCTTATGAACTAAACTATATTTTTCAATAGCTTTAGTTGCTCTTTGGTTATAAGCATCTGTATCTTCTTTTTGAATACAAGCTCCTAAACATTTGCCTTCATCATAGTTTGAACAGCTTGTTTTTGCTTGTGATAGTCCGTTTATTTTATTACACAATTCAAATTCTTCTCTAATAGCATGCAAAAAGTTTTCAGCAGCAATTAAACTATTAAAAGTGGTTACTCTTTGATAGATACTATTATTCAATTTTTCAGCCTTAAATTGCAAGTAGCCATTGCTGTCAAGTGAGGCATAAACACCAAAAGAAAATAATTTTCTTTTGTAATAAGCATTGTATTTAGGCTTGTTTCTTATTAATTCTTCGTTTTCTTTTAACAAAGCAATTAATTCATTTCCCGTTTTTTCAAAAGTTACGCTTCTTGTCTCTTTTTGAATTTTACGCGCTCTATTACCGTTGTTTGTAAAATATTGATTTACTCTTTTTTTAATATTACCACTTTCTCCTAAAAGTATAATTTCAGCATCTTTATTGTGCATATAAAATACGCCAATTTCGGAAGGAAGTTCTTCAACAATATCAAGTTGTCTAGGAGAGAGTTCACCTAAAGTCTCCGCTTTGATGACAGTTTTAATAATAGTTTTGTCTATATCTTTTGAAAGTAATAATTTAAATAATTTCAAAGTTGCCAAAGCGTCACCATTAGCTCTATGTCTATCGCTAACAGGAATTCCTAAAGAACGAACCAACTTGCCTAGACTATACGATTCTGCTTCTGGTATTAATTTCTGAGCTAACTCAACCGTGCATAAGGTTTTTCGTTCAAAATTATAACCCAAACGTCTAAATTCGGTTCTTAAAATACGATAATCAAATTGTGCATTATGAGCAATAATAACGGTGTCTTCGGTAATTTCAATAATACGTTTGGCTACCTCATAAAATTTTGGGGCAGTAGTTAGCATATTATTACTTATCCCAGTAAGGTTAACTACAAAAGGTTGAATTTCTTTTTCAGGATTTACAAGACTAATAAATTGGTCAACAACTTCATGACCATCAAATTTATGAATAGCTATTTCGGTAATACCTTCTTCATTATATTTTCCTCCAGTGGTTTCAATATCTAATATTGCGTACATGTATCTATTCAGGATTCAATTTGTCCGTTTTTTAATTTCTACGGATACGTTTATTTCTTTTAAAGATATGATTTCAAATTTATCAATACGGTAAATGGGGATTTTTTTATCTATTTCCAAAAATACTACTGCCAATCCTGACCATAGTACTTCCTTCTTCAATAGCCATTTGATAATCACCACTCATGCCCATAGATAATGTATCAAAATGACTGTCCTTACTTTTAGCCAAATCAAAAAGTAGCTTTAAGCTTTTAAACTCTTTATGAATTTGTTCTTTGTTTTGTGTAAAAGTAGCCATTCCCATTAAGCCTACGACTTTAATGTTCTCAAAATCTTTAAACAACTCATTTTCTATGATTTCTAGAAGTTCTGTTTTATCAAAACCAAATTTAGTTTCTTCTTTAGCAATATGAATTTGTAATAAACATTTGATAATTCTATCGTACTTTCTGGCTTGTTTGTTAATTTCTTTCAGCAATTTAAGACTATCCACCCCATGAATTAATGTAACATACTCTGCCATATACTTTACTTTATTTGTTTGTACATGACCAATCATATGCCATTCAATATCTTTAGGCAGTTCTTCCCATTTCTGAGTCATCTCTTGAATTTTATTCTCTCCAAAAATCCGCTGCCCTGCATTGTATGCTGCTACTATATCAGTATTTGGTTTTGTCTTTGAAACAGCAACTAAGGTTACGGCTTCAGGAAGCGTTGCTTTTATTTTATTGAGGTTATCTGCAATTGACATATATTTAAACTAAAATCGAACTTATTTTGTAAAGCTTTTTGATACTTTTTCGGCTTTTCTAGTCTCAGAATAATCATAAAAACCTTCTCCAGATTTAACGCCTAGTTTTTTAGCCATTACCATATTTACCAATAACGGGCAAGGTGCGTATTTAGGGTTTTTAAATCCGTCATGCATGACATTTAAAATAGATAAGCAAATATCTAAACCAATAAAATCTGCTAATTGTAATGGACCCATTGGATGTGCCATTCCTAATTTTAGTACAGTATCTATTTCTTCAACACCAGCAACTCCATTATAAAGTGTTTCTATAGCTTCATTAAGCATTGGCATTAAAATTCTATTTGCTACAAAACCTGGATAATCATTTACTTCAGTAGGGGTTTTTCCTAATTTTTTTGAAAGCTCCATTATTTGTGCTGTAACTTCATCTGAAGTGTTATAACCTCTTATAATCTCTACCAATTTCATCACAGGAACTGGATTCATGAAATGCATACCAATTACTTTTTCTGGTCTGTTCGTAACCGAAGCAATATGGGTAATAGAAATTGAAGAGGTGTTTGTTGCTAAAATTGTTTTAGCATCGCAAATAGCATCTAATTCTTTAAATATTTTCAATTTTAAATCGATATTCTCGGTAGCCGCTTCCACTACTAAATCGCTATTTTTTATGCCTTCACTTAAGGTAGTAAAAGTGATAATGTTGGCAAGAGTATTCGTTTTTTCGGCCTCAGTAATAAGTTCTTTGGCGATCATTCGATCTAAATTTTTTGCAATAGTAGCTATTCCCTTTTCTAAAGCTGTTGCAGAAATATCAATAAGATGTACGAGATATCCATTTTGGGCAAAAACGTGAGCAATGCCATTTCCCATTGTTCCTGAACCGATAACTGCTATATTTTTCATGCTATATTTTTTTTAAATTAAAAAGATGCAATTACTTGTAATGCAACACGTAAAGCATTTGTGCCCTGTTCTAAGCTTACTATTGGTGTTGTGTTATTATTTATTGCATCTGCAAAGGTTTCTAATTCGTCAAGAATAGCATTATTATTTTCAATATCAGGATTTTCAAAATAGATTTGTTTTTTAATTCCTTCTGCATTTTGTAAGATCATATCAAAATCTCCTGGGTGCTCCGGTGCATCTTTCATTTTTACTACTTCTACTTTCTTTTCTAAAAAATCGACCGAGATATAAGCATCTTTTTGAAAAAAGCGAGATTTACGCATGTTTTTTAATGATATTCTACTCGCAGTTAGGTTAGCTACGCAGCCATTTTCAAATTCAATACGTGCATTTGCAATATCAGGGGAATTGCTAATCACCGAAACCCCACTAGCATTAATTCGTTTTACGTTAGATTTTACAACGCTTAAAATAGCATCAATATCATGAATCATTAAATCTAAAACTACAGGCACATCTGTACCTCTCGGATTAAATTCAGCCAAACGATGGGTTTCAATAAACATTGGATTGTGTATGTTTTCTTTCACGGCACTAAAAGCAGGGTTAAAACGTTCCACATGGCCAACTTGCCCTTTTACTTGGTGTTTTTTTTCTAGAAAAAGTAATTCTTCAGCCTCTTCTAAGGTATTTGTAATAGGCTTTTCAATAAAAATATGACGTCCTTTTTCGATAGCTTTTTTGGCACAATCAAAATGGGATAAAGTTGGTGTGACAATATCAATAACATCTACAGCATCAATTAAGGTATTAATATTGTCATAGTATGTATATCCGAATTCGTCAGCAACTTTTTTTCCATTAATGGCATCAGGATCATAAAATCCTATTAAATTATATTTTTCAGATTGATTTAGTAATCGTAAATGAATTTTGCCAAGGTGCCCTGCACCAAGAACTCCAACGTTGAGCATAAAAAATGTTTTTTCAAAAATAAGGATAGTTTGTAAGTTTATAAGGATACTAGTTTAAAAGTTTTATTTCAGATTTGTAAAACAGTTTTTTTAACTTCGTAACTCAAAACCAAACCAATTGAAAGATTCGCTTAAACATAAAGGAATGCGGAATAAGTTAGCAGCTGTTCTTGCGGATAAAGGTATTGTCGATAAAAAAGTTTTAGAGGCAATAAAAACAATTCCTCGACATTTATTTTTAGATAGTAGCTTTGAAGATCACGCTTATCAAGATAAAGCTTTCCCGATTGGCGCAGACCAAACTATTTCTCAACCCTATACGGTGGCTTTTCAGAGTGAACTTTTAAATGTTAAGACCAACGATAAAATTTTAGAAATAGGAACGGGATCTGGTTACCAGACCGCAGTACTATTACATTTAAAAGCCAAAGTATATACGATAGAGCGTCAACTAGAACTTTTTAAAAGGACGAAGCTCTTTTTTACAAAAATGGGATATCGTCCTAAAAAATATATTTTTGGTGATGGTTATAAAGGACTAGTAGAAGAAGCTCCTTTTGATGGTATAATTGTTACAGCTGGCGCTCCATTTGTGCCCAATCCTTTACTGGCACAATTAAAAGTTGGAGGTAAATTAGTAATTCCAGTAGGAGACGAGGAGCAAATAATGACTTTATTTATTCGAAAATCTGAAAAAGAATTTGAGAAAAAAGAGTTGGGGTCTTTTCGATTTGTTCCACTTTTAGAAGACAAAAATTAGAAAAATTTACTATTAGAGCTAGATATGCATGTAGCTCTAATAGTAAAAATTAATCTCCTGTTTGAATGAAATTATTCGTTATTTATTTCCTTCATAATTTCTGAAAATAATTGATACGATTTAATTCGGTCATTAGCATGGTAAATATTAGTGACAGCTATTAGTTCATCAACATCAGTTTGTTTCAAAAATTCTTTTACTTTTTCTTTCACCGTTTTTTTGCTTCCTATAAAAGAGTATTTCAACATTTGGTATACAGAAGGATTGTGGTATATTTCTCTTAATTCCTCTGTCATTTCTGTTGGCTGCTGCATAAAATCTCTTTTACCGGTAAGTACTCCAACAAACATTCGTATTAATGAGGTAGCCATCTTTTCGGCTTCTTCGTCTGTATCGGCAACAATGATATTTACTCCTGCCATGGTATACGGTTTTTGTAAAACGTCAGAAGGCTTAAATTCATTTCGATATATTTCTAATGCATCAAATAATTTTGAAGTGGCAAAATGACTAGCAAAGGCATAAGGCAATCCTTTTTTTGCAGCTAAATGTGCACTATCAGTACTTGATCCTAAAATGTATATAGGTACATTAACTCCTTCAGCAACGGTCGCTCTAACTCTTGAATCTATGTTGTTTAATGAAAAATAATCTTGAATTTTTTCTATTTCTTGAGGGAATGAATGGGCAGCTTGCATAAAATCTGATCGTATAGCATGAGCAGTTTCTTGATCAGTGCCAGGAGCTCTTCCTAAGCCTAAGTCAATTCTGTTTGGGTATAGTACTCCTAAAGTTCCAAATTGTTCCGCAATAATTAACGGTGAATGATTAGGAAGCATAATACCACCAGAACCAACTCGTATGGTTGATGTTCCTTGAGCTATATAACCAATTAAAATTGAAGTTGCACTACTACCAATATTTGCAGCGTTATGGTGTTCTGCTAACCAATAGCGTTTGTATCCATATGTTTCAGCGCTTTTAGACAATTCTAATCCATTTTTAAAGGTTTCTTCAAGAGAGAATCCTTTAGAAATAATGGCAAGATCTAGAATAGAATAGGCTATATGTTGAGTATTCATGTATTTATATATTTAAAAGTTTCAATGTAATTGTGAAATAAAAAAATCATAGTTTTTTTAAATGTTTTAAGTAGGTTTCTAAAACATCAATATTTAATGAATAATTATAAAACCGACCTTCTTTGTTGGGTTCAATCAATTGTGCTTCAATTAATTTTTTTATATGATGGCTAATGGATGGTTGGGCAAGATTAAGGAATGAATCAATAGCAATACATTCAAGTTTTCCTTGATGTTTTTGCATGTATTGCAAAATCTTAAGTCTATTTATATCACTTAAAGCTTTAGATATTTTTTCTATTTGTTTTAGTTCCAAAATTGCAATAATTATATTGATGCATGCAAATGTATGAATTAAAAAATGCTTTGTCCAAAGGTTAGTAAATTATTGTCAGGATCAAGTAATGAAAACTCTTTTTGCCCCCATGGTTTTAGTTGTAAATGTCCTGCTGGGTGAATTTCTATTTTCTTATCTAAAAATGATTTATATAATTCATCAATAACTTCCGTCCTGATATAAACCTGGCCATAATTCTCTTTAGGGTTTAGGTCTTTAAATTCAAAAAAGTGAATTTCAATATTGTCTTTTTGAAGCATCAGATATTCAGCGTACTCAGTACTGCCTAATGCTTTAAAGCCAAGTTTGTTTATATAATAATCCTCTGTAATAGCCTTATTACGCATTGGCAATTTTGGGTTGATACTTTTAAGCATATTTTTTAAATTTAATGAGTTTGAGTACTTACGGACCAATAATTACCTGCGCAGTCATAAAAGGAGCCTCTTGTATCAGGATCTCCCTTTTTTTGTATTGGTTTTTCAATAATTTTGCAATCATTTTCAATCGCTAAATTAAAAGTCTCATAAACATTTGAAACATATAAATGAAGCATTGTTGTATGTGCAGGATAAACTTCAGTACTATTACTAATCATAAGTATACTATCGTCTATTTTTAACTCAATATGCGCAATAGTTCCATTTTTATGCTCAAATTTTCTTAACTCATTGGCTTTAAATATTTTTTTGAGTAAATCGACAAGTTTTTGGGCGTCATCAACAATCAAATAAGGAGAAAGCGAATTGTAATTTTCTGGTTTATAAGGGGTGCTCATCTCGTTAGTTTTATTTTTTTGTAGAAGCAAATTTATGCGAGCCATCACAATAAGGATATTTTTTTGATAACCCACAAGTACAATCATTTATTCCAATACCATCAAGAATTTTTGGAATATATTTTTCAATTCTAGCTGTTCTAGTTTTAGATTGTTTAGCAGCTGCGAAATACAAATTATAAGCTCTTTGTCGTCCTGGTGTTAATGCTTCAAAAGCTTCTTTTAAAGAGGGCATATTCTCTATTATATTTTGAAATTCTTCAGGGAAATTAAGATTAGTACTCTTTTTTAAAACAACTTTTAGGCCAGCTTTTTCCAATTCAATTGCTTCATAAATATATGCTTTGATGATTGGTTCTAACTTGATTATATCATCAACATTGGTAAATTTGATCAAGCGAACAGACTGTGAATTTTCTCCTGGTGCTATTAGAATATTATTTGTGTCATTTAATAAAACTCCTTTAAAAAAACTAAGGGCACAATATTCTTTAAAGCTGCCTAACATAGCAATGTTGCTATTTTGAAAAGTATAACAAGGGTTACGCCACTTTAATTCTTCTGTTAGCTGACATTCAAGAAGAATTTTTCTTAATTTTTCTAAGGGTTTCTTCCAGTTTTTGATTTCACTTAAATAGATGTCAACTTTAGAGTTCATTATTAATTATGTGTTATTTTATATCAGATTAAAAAGATGCTATAGACAACTTTAATTATAAAGTTAGCATAATTTAGAGGAATAAAATAAGAGCCTAATTATTAAAATTTTTCTTAATTCGGTCTAGACTTTTTTTATTATCTCTATCTTTTATACTTTCTCGTTTATCGTATAGTTTTTTACCTTTTGCAAGACCAATATTAATTTTTGCAAGACCTCTATCATTTAAGAAGAGTGTAAGAGGTACAATGGTAAGACCGGTATTTTTTACTTCTTTTTCAAGTTTTTTTAGCTCGCCTCGATTTAAAAGTAGTTTTCGTTCTGCTTTTGGGGCATGGTTAAAATGTGATCCATGGGCATACTCATCAACCTGCATGTTTATAATAAAGAGTTCGCCACGATCATTAAATTCGCAAAAACTTTCAGAAATAGAAGCTTTACTTAAACGAATAGATTTTATTTCAGTCCCAGAAAGCACTAAACCTGCGGTATAGTTATCCAGAATCTCATAATCGAATCTGGCACGTTTATTTTTTATATTAATCTTCTTCTGTATCACAACAACAAAAATAACAACAAATAAATGATATGCAATTTTACAATTACCATAATAATTTTTAAACTTTGTAAAGTTTGCACCATTTTTACGATTAAGAACAAAAAATCAGAATGAAAAGAATTTACCTTGTTTCAGTAATGCTTATTCTATTTTCTTGTAAAGAAAAAACCAAAAGCGATTTATCAGCAGACGAAATTATAAATAAAGCAATTGAAGTTAGTGGTGGTAATTTATACAAATCAAGTAAGATTTCTTTTAGCTTTAGAAATAAAGATTACGTTTCAGAAAATAGTGGAACAATTTTAAAACGTTCTTTTAAAATAGATTCTATTAAATATACAGATGTAAAAAATAATTCAGGTTTTGAACGCTATATAAATGATGCTTTAGTGCTTGTTTCAGATTCATTAGCATCACTATATAGTAATTCTATAAACTCTGTTCATTATTTTGCTCAATTGCCATATCGATTAAATGATAAGTCGGTCAACAAAGAGCTTTTAGAAGAAAAAGTTATAAATAATAAGACATATTATGTCGTAAAAGTAACTTTTGATAAAAAAGGAGGAGGTGATGATTTTGAAGACACATATTATTATTGGATTCAAAAAGAGTCGTTTAAGCCAGATTATTTAGCGTATGACTTTCATGAAAATGGGGGAGGAGTTCGTTTTCGAAAAGCTTATAATGAACGCTATGTAAACGGAATTAGGTTTGTAGATTATAAAAATTATAAGCCAAAAAATCATTCAGGAACTATAGAGCAAATCGCAGATTTGTATTCGAATAACCAACTAGAATTACTTTCAGAAATTAAATTAGAGAATATTAAAGTAGACAAAGAAAATTAATCCATTTTTAAACGAATATCTGTCGCTTTTCCATTTATAATTCGAACTATAAAAACGCTACTGTTATCATAATCATCCATTGATGGGTATTTTTCTTCTCCAATCATTTTATTTACAAAATTAGGAGTAGTATTACTATGACCAACTACTAAAACATTAAGACCTAGATTTTTAGCTTTAAATTCTTCAATATTAATTGTTGATGGATCATATGTTCTAACCACTAAATCTCTGTTAACAGCAGTTGGAGCAGCAGTCATTCTTGTTCTTTCATAGTCAGTGCTATAAATTTCGTCTAAAGCAATTTCACTAAAAACACGCTCCCATCTAATAGCTCTGCCAAGACCCTCTTGATTTAATTCAGGATCTTTATTATCTGGATCACTACGATCTTTTTCAGCATGACGAATAAAATAAAAAGTAGATATTATAGGCTCAACATTTGAAGTGTCGGGTGCTACATCATCTTTACAACTTGAAAAACCAATAATTAGAATTGATAGTAAAAGGAATTTTAGCGTTTTCATTGATCTAGACTAGAGTTTTAGGTTTGCTATACTTTTAGTGATACTAAATATAACTTAATATCTGATAATATAGTATTCTATGCCTAAATTTTAAATAGTGGGGTGTATTATTTTGATTTTATTTTTAGAAAATTTTAACATTAAAATGCTATTTCGTAAAGTTTAATAAAGAATAAATTTAAAGGTTAAAAATAGGTTGCAGATAGTCATAAAGGGTTTTATCTTGCAGCACTTAATCATCAGTAGAATTCTATTCTGAAAATCGAATATTTTTAAAGTATAAATAAGTAATATGAACAAAAAAGCAGATCAATTAGCGGCAGATAATATTAGAGCATTGTCTATCTCAATGGTAGAAAAAGCAAATTCTGGACATCCAGGTGGTCCAATGGGTGGTGCAGATTATATGCATATTTTATATTCAGAATTTTTTAAATACGATCCATCTGATATGGCATGGCCTTTTCGTGATCGTTTTTTTATGGATGCTGGACACTTATCTCCTTTATTATATTCTCAATATTATTTATTAGGAAATTATTCAAAAAATGATGTTCAAAACTTCAGACAATGGGGTTCTGTTACTCCAGGTCATCCAGAAGTTGATGTAAACAGAGGAATTGAAAATACTTCAGGACCTTTAGGTCAAGGTCATACTATGGGAATAGGAGCTGCTATTGCTGCTAAATTTTTAGAAGCTAGATTTGGTAGCTGGATGAATCATAAAATTTATGGTTTTATATCTGATGGAGGAGTTCAAGAAGAAATTTCTCAAGGAGCAGGACGAATTGCGGGACATTTAGGATTAAGTAATTTTATAATGTTTTATGATTCTAATGATGTTCAATTGTCTACAAAAACTGATGAAGTTACTTCAGAAGACACAGCCATGAAGTATAAAGCTTGGGGTTGGAAAGTTCTTAAGATTGATGGACATAACCATGATGAAATAAGAAAAGCTTTAAAAGAAGCAAATGAAGAAACGGAAAGACCAACTTTAATAATAGGAAAGACTATTATGGGTAAAGGTTGCGTTACAGCTGATGGTACTCCTTATGAAGGCTATACAGAATTACATGGTAAACCAATAGGAGATACTGGAGCAGATTTTGTAAAAACATTACTTAATTTAGGTGCAAATCCTGATGATGAGTTCGCAATTTATGAAGATGTTGCAGAATCTTACAAAGGTATTATTGCTAAAAAGATAAAAGATGCACAGGTTAGGAAGCAAGAAATTGCTTCTTGGAAATCTGATAATCCAGCTCTAGAAGCTAAATTAGATATGTTTCTTTCTGGTAAATTACCCGAATTGGATTTTGAGTCTATTCCTAACAAAGATGGTTTGGCAACAAGAGCAGCTTCTGCAAATGTTTTGGGCTATTTAGCCGGGAAGGTAGAAAATATGATTGTTTCTTCTGCAGATTTATCAAATAGTGATAAAACAGATGGATTTTTAAATAAAACACATTCATTACAGAAAGGCGACTTTTCAGGATCATTCTTACAGTCTGGTGTTGCAGAACTTACTATGGCCGCTATGGCAAATGGTATGGCATTACATGGAGGTGTAATTCCAGTTGTAGCTACATTTTTTGTATTTTCAGATTATATGAAACCAGCCATTCGTTTGAGTGCTATTCAAGAATTGCCAGTTAAGTTTGTATGGACACACGATGCGTTTAGAGTAGGTGAAGATGGTCCAACGCACCAACCAGTAGAACAAGAAGCACAAATACGATTATTAGAAAAACTTAAAAACCATAGCGGAGATCCTAGCTTTATAGCTTTACGACCTGCAGATTCTGCTGAAACGGTTGTAGGATGGAAAATGTTGTTAGAAAACAATAAAGTTCCTTCAGGACTTATACTTTCAAGACAAGGTATAAAAGATGTACCTGCAATAGGTAATTCTAGATACTCTGATGCTTTAGCATCTGAAAAAGGAGGCTATTTGGTTAAAAAAGTTGAGAACCCTGATGTAGTTTTAATCGCAAATGGCTCTGAAGTTTCAACTTTAATCGCGGCGGCACAATTATTAGAAGAAAAAGAAGGGTTGAAAGTGAATATTGCCTCTATTATTTCTGAAGGTTTATTTAGATTACAATCACAAGCGTATCAAGATAGTGTTATTGCTAAAGGAAAGCCAGTTTTTGGTTTAACTGCTGGTTTACCAGTTAATTTAGAAAGTCTTGCAGGGCCTGGTGGAAAAGTTTTTGGGTTAGATCATTTTGGTTACTCAGCGCCAGCAACAGTATTAGATGATAAATTTGGTTTTACTGGAGAAAAAGTTTACCAACAAGTATTAGAGTATTTAAAATCTTAATAATTAATAAGATATTGCTTTAAATATAAAAGTCTAGTATTTTTAATACTAGACTTTTTTTATAGCGATTATGTAAAGCAATTATCGCTTAATTTCTTTTGTAATTAATTGATCTAAATATGCGATAGTATTAAGTAGGTATTTACGATCATCTGTTATTGTAGCCATAGCAACAGCTCCTTGTATCATTGTATATAATTGTTTTGCAAATTGAAGTGGCGTAACAGGGAGTTTAATTTCGTTCTTGTTTACTCCATTTTCTAAGACTAAAGCAATTTTGCCTTCAATTATTTTTGCGGTTTCTTTAGCAGCTGCGGCTAAAAGTTTATTATTGTATTTTGCATCGATACTTACATTTAGTATTGGGCAACCTCCCATATTTTTTGTGAATTCGTCATAATGCTTATAAAAATTAGTTAGGACAAATAATTTTTCTAAAGCAGTCCCATTACTAGTAAGCTTTTCTTCAATTTCTTTTAACAATACTATACTATTGTATTGAAAGGCGGCGAGAGCAAGTGCTTCTTTATTCTCAAAATTACCATATAAAGCTCCTTTTGTGAGCCCGGTAGCCTCTGTTAAGTCGCTCATGCTAGTACCTACATACCCTAGTTTGTTAAATATTGGAGCGACAGTTTCTACGATAAATGCTGTTGTTCTTTCTGCTTTTGTGGTCATAGAAACACTATTTTATACGAATATAAAAAAATTATATACTGTATGGTATATGTAAAGGCATAAAAAACATCCTTTTAAAATGTTATATAAAAGGATGTTTATTTTTTAAGCTTTTAATAAATTATGATGCCATTTCTGCTTGATTTCTAAAAACTAACTTGTCATCAAACGAATCTATCAATACAATGCTATCAGTAGTTATTTTTCCACTAAGTAATTCTTTGGATAATGAATTTAAAACCTCTTTTTGAATCACTCTTTTTATTGGTCTTGCTCCATATTGTGGGTCGTAACCTTTTTCTGCAAGATATTGAACAGTTTCTTCTGTAGCATCAATTGTAATATTCTGTTTTTCTAGCATCTTTTTAAGTTGCTCTAATTGCAATCTTACAATTTTTACTAAATCATCTTTACTTAATGGCGTAAACATGATGATATCATCTATTCTATTTAAAAACTCAGGACGAATAGTTTTTCGTAACAACCCTAAAACTTCTACACGAGCAGCTTCTGTAGCGCTATAAATATCACTATTTCCTTCAAATTTTTCTTGAATAATATGGCTTCCCATATTACTTGTCATGATAATAATGGTATTTTTAAAATCTGCAATTCTACCTTTGTTATCAGTCAATCTTCCTTCATCTAATACCTGTAATAGAATATTAAAAGTATCAGGATGTGCTTTTTCAATCTCATCTAAAAGAACAACAGAATAAGGTCTTCTTCTAACTGCCTCTGTTAGTTGTCCACCTTCATCATAGCCTACATATCCTGGAGGTGCACCCACTAATCTGCTTACCGAATGACGCTCTTGATATTCGCTCATATCAATTCTTGTCATCGCATTTTCATCATCAAAAAGATAACTAGCCAAGGTTTTAGCAAGTTCTGTTTTACCAACCCCTGTTGTACCTAAGAATAGAAACGATCCAATTGGACGTTTTGAATCTTGCAAACCAGCTCTACTTCTTCGTATAGCGTCTGATACTGCTTGAATAGCTTCTTCTTGCCCTACAACTCTTTTATGTAAAACATCTTCTAGTTGCAACAATTTTTCACGTTCGCTTTGTAACATTTTTGTAACAGGAATACCTGTCCATTTAGCAACCACTTGGGCAATATCTTCACTAGTAACTTCTTCTTTAATCATGGTGTCACCTTGTTGTTGTTCATCTAAAACAACTTGTAGGTCTTCCAATTTTTCTTGAGCTTCTTTAATTTTGCCATAACGTAGTTCAGCTACTTTTCCATAATCACCATTACGCTCTGCACGTTCAGCTTCTAATTTGAAGTCTTCAATAGCTTGTTTTGTTTTTTGTATATCGTCAACAACTGTTTTCTCACTTTCCCATTTTGCGAATATTTCATTACGCTCTTCTTTTAGGTTTGCGAGATCAAGGTTAAGTGCTTTTAGTTTTGTTTTATCATTTTCACGTTTGATAGCCTCGACTTCAATTTCTAATTGCATTATTTTTCGGTCTAAAACATCTAACTCTTCAGGTTTAGAATTAATTTCCATTCGGAGCTTTGATGCAGCTTCATCAATTAAATCAATAGCTTTATCAGGTAAAAACCTATTGGTAATATAACGTTGCGATAGCTCAACTGCAGCAATAACGGCTTCATCTTTAATTCGGACTTTATGGTGTGCTTCATATTTATCTTTAATACCTCTTAAAATAGAAATTGCACTTTCTGTATCGGGTTCATCTACAAGAATTTTTTGAAACCTACGTTCAAGTGCTTTGTCTTTTTCAAAATATTTTTGATATTCATCTAAAGTTGTAGCGCCGATGGCTCGTAATTCGCCTCTTGCAAGAGCAGGTTTTAAAATATTTGCTGCATCCATTGCCCCTTGACCGCCGCCAGCTCCAACAAGTGTATGGATTTCATCAATAAATAATACAATATTTCCGTCAGATGAGGTAACTTCTTTAATTACTGCTTTTAAACGCTCTTCAAACTCTCCTTTGTATTTTGCGCCAGCAATTAGTGCTCCCATGTCTAATGAGTAAATAACTTTATCTTTTAGATTTTCAGGAACATCACCTTGTACAATTCGATGTGCTAAACCTTCTGCAATAGCTGTTTTACCAACTCCAGGCTCGCCAACTAGCATAGGATTGTTTTTTGTTCTTCGTGATAAAATTTGTAATACACGACGAATTTCTTCATCACGACCAATTACAGGGTCTAGTTTCCCGTTATCAGCCATTTCATTTAAATTCTTAGCATATTTATTTAAAGAATTATAAGTTTCTTCTGCACTTTGAGAAGTTACTTTTCCACCTTTACGTAATTCTTCAATAGCTGCTTTAAAATCTTTTTCAGTAACACCTTGATCTTTAAAAATTTGCGCAATTTTACTTTTAGAATTAAAAATTGCTAATAAAAGATGTTCGATAGACACATACTCGTCTTCCATTTTTTTAGCAATACTATTTGCTTCATTTAAGGTTTTTCCAGCTTCTCTAGAGAATACTAGATCTCCTCCTGAAACTTTAGGAAGACTTTCGAGTTCTTTTTCTAAGATTTGGGAAAGTAATGTATTATTTACGTTTAACTTTTTAAGAATAAAGGGTAAAACGTTTTCATCTACTTGGCTTATCGCTTTGAAAATATGCTCATTTTCAATCTGCTGATGCCCTATTTCTTGTGCAAGTTGCTGTGCTAATTGCACTGCTTCTTGCGATTTTATAGTGAAATTATTTATGTTCATATATTTCTTATGTTTTTATGTTATTGTTTACTTTTGACAAGGTAAAGTCAATAATCTTACCAATAAATGATAAATGTCATTTTGGCATTAAAGCCTAATAAAATCAAGACATTAAGGCAGTTTGTAAGTTTTTAATTTGATGTCGACTTAACTAAAAAGCAATAAAAATATTATGGGATTATTTACTAGTCTATTTGGAAATAAAGAATCGGAAAAAACAGAAAAAGAACCATTGGCTTGGATTCCTCTAACATCTTTAGAACAGTTAAATGAAATAGAATTAAAATCTACTTCAAAATCTCAGATAATTTTCAAACATTCTACCACTTGCGGAATAAGTAGAATGGTAATGAATATGTTTAAAGATACATATGAATTTACTAAAGATCAAGCAGATTTGTACTATTTAGATTTGCATAGTTATAGAGAGGTGTCAAATGAAACAGGATATAAATTTCAAGTAGAACACCAATCGCCACAATTATTGATTATAAAAAATGGAAAAGTGGTAGCTTATGCTTCACATGGAGGTATAAATGATATTGATATAAATAAGTTTATTTAGCTATAAATAAAAAAGCCATAAGAATGTTATATCAGATGGCTTTTTAGATTATTTTTTTAAAAATCAATTGAATTGATGTCGTGTTATAATGCCTTTTAATTTGGCTTTTAAATCTTCACCAGCATCATATACCATGTCTTCATTACTTGGAAATGGAACGGCAGCCAAACTTAATAACGAAATAAGATCATTGTCTAAAGCCAGTTTGTCTCCATTATATTTAGCATAAACATGCTCAAAAACAAATTCGCTTGCCAATGGGTATGAGTTTATTTGTTGCTTAGTTCTTAAGTCTGTATAACTTACTAAACCAGTTACTTGAGCAGCTTTAAATTGTGTAAATTGATAAAATTCGCATTTTACAGTCTTAAATTTGTCGATTTTTATTTTGTTTCCTAGACTGTCTTTAACTTGATTTCCGTTTTTATCTAAAGCATACGTAAATCCGTCTTTAATTTGTTTTTCTTTACTTATTTGTTTTTCTTTTATTTGCTCTGGAGTAATATTTATATCTCTAAATACAACATTCATTTCATAATCATACTTAATGTTATTACTTACTGTTGTATGATATTCGGTCCATAAATTATTTAAACCATAGGTGTTAAAGTTTAATAATTCGTCTTCTAATCGTACCGGAATAATCTGTTCTGTATCATTAAAAAGACTTACTCGAACATAGTCTAAACCTTTATTATGAGCTTCTTGAATTTTGTTGCGGGTATCTTTATAGCCAGGGTTGATTTTTTCTAAATAGCTAAGATCATCATAAGCATTTCTATAATCTTCTTTTTTTAATGCTTGTGTTAGTAGTGTATTAGCATTTTTGTATAAATAATCAGAAAGCTCATTTTTTGCAGCTATAATTTTTGAATCATAATCATTAAAATTAAACTTTGCATTTCTATTTTCATCATAAATTTGAAGAGGAAGTAAAGGCTTTATTCGCTCCTCAATTGATTTTAAATTTAAATAGCTATTGTAAATTTCTTCATAACTAGCAGGGTTTCCATTTTTTTGAAGAAATGCTATTTCTTTTAATTCGCGCTCAGTATTTTTTTTAAAAGCTTCTTCCAACAATAAAACATAGGGTTGATTTCCTTTTTTTGTTTTATTATCTACAAGATTATCTAATGCTTTGTATATAGCACTATTATAATCTCCAGAATTAAGAGCTTCTTGAGTTTTTTTTACACCTCCACAGGATATAAAAAAAAGAACACTTGTTACTAGTAGAATTTTTTTCATAATGAAATATGTATTGGTTACACTAAGCTAATTTCAATAGCCGTGCCATAATTATTATGAGTAACGTATTTTACACCTTTTAAGTATAAAAAGATTAAAATGAATTAAGCTAAAACTTATTTCTTTTTAGGTTGAAATACAGGAAGTAATTTAGTTGAAACCTCTCCAAATCCAATTCTTGCACCTTCTTTTTTACAAAACCCTTTGATAATGACAGTATCATTATCTTCAATAAATTTTCGGGTTGTCCCATCATTTAGTGTAATTGGATTTTGACCACCCCAACTTAGTTCTAACATTGATCCGTAAGAATCTGGATTTGGTCCAGAAATAGTGCCACTCCCCATCATATCGCCACTATTTACATTACACCCATTAATAGTATGGTGTGCTAATTGCTGTGACATTGTCCAGTACATGTATTTAAAGTTAGATTTAGTAACTGTAGTTGCAATTCCGTTTTCAGGAATTATGTCTACTTCTAAATGGATATCATAACTCTTTTTTTCTAATTGTTGTAAATAGGGTAGTGGTTTAGGTTCTTGTTTGGGACTATCAATCTTAAATGGCTGCAAAGCATCCATAGTTACAATCCATGGAGATATAGATGATGCAAAGTTTTTTGCTAAAAATGGGCCTAAGGGAACATATTCCCATTTTTGAATATCTCTAGCACTCCAATCATTAAATAAGACCATTCCAAAAATATAATCTTCAGCTTCGTCTACAGGAATTGGCTCACCAAGCGCATTTGCATCGGTAGTAATAAATGCCATTTCTAATTCGAAATCTACTAATTTTGATGGACCAAAAACAGGTGTATCAGCTCCTGAAGGCAATGTTTGTCCCATCGGTCTGCGAACAGGAGTTCCGCTTGTTACTATAGAAGAACTTCTCCCATGATAGCCTACAGGAATGTGAAGCCAATTCGGTAAAAGTGCATTATTTGGGTCTCTAAACATCGTACCCACATTAGTTGCATGCTCTTTACTTGAATAAAAATCTGTATAATCACCAATTTGAACTGGCAATTGCATTTCTATTTCATCCATGGTAAATAACACCACTTTTTTATGATCTTCATTATCTTGTAAGAGATTATTTTTCTCATCAAATATTTCTGATATTCGATTACGAACTAAACGCCATGTTTTTTTTCCGTCTGATATAAAATCATTCAAAGTATCTTGAAGAAAGATATCATCAGTTAAAGGAATATCATTAAAATACCCAAGTTGATGCAAAGCTCCTAAGTCTATTGCATGATTTCCTATTCTAGTTCCAATAGTAATTACATCATCTCTAGTCAAGAATACCCCAAAAGGAATATTTTGAATTGGAAAATCAGAATCTTTTAGCACAGGAATCCATGTTTTTTTACTAGGATCATTCGTTTTTATGGGCATATTTTAATTGTTAATTGATGTTTAATAAGTTCTTTAATCAAATATATTATTTTCTTCTAATTAACAACTCTCAATTCGTATTTTTGCATCTCAATTTAACAGTTTATTTTATTATGCAACGCGACAATCAAATTTTTGAACTTATTGCTGAAGAAAGACAGCGCCAAATTAATGGAATAGAGCTTATCGCCTCTGAAAATTTTGTTAGCCCTCAAGTTATGGAAGCAGCAGGTTCTGTTTTGACCAATAAATATGCAGAGGGTTACCCTGGTAAGCGTTATTATGGAGGTTGTGAAATTGTAGATGTTGTAGAACAAATAGCAATTGATCGTGCTAAAGAATTATTTGGCGCAGAATATGCCAATGTTCAACCTCATTCAGGTTCTCAAGCAAATGCATCTGTATATCATGCATGTTTAAATGTTGGAGATACAATATTAGGATTTGATTTATCACATGGTGGACATTTAACTCATGGTTCTCCAGTAAATTTTTCAGGTAGACTATATAATCCAGTTTTTTATGGAGTAGACCAAGAAACTGGGGTATTAAATTATGATAAAATTCAAGAAATTGCAGACAAAGAAAAGCCAAAAATGATAGTAGCTGGTGCCTCTGCATATTCAAGAGATATTGATTTTAAAAGATTTAGAGAAATTGCGGATAGCGTCGGAGCTCTTTTATTGGCAGATATCTCGCACCCTTCGGGATTAATAGCAAAAGGTATTTTAAATGATCCAATTCCTCATTGTCATATCGTAACAACGACAACTCATAAGACTTTAAGAGGTCCAAGAGGTGGTCTAATATTAATGGGGAAAGATTTTGATAACCCTTTCGGAATTACATTGAAAAATGGAACATTGCGTAAAATGTCGGCTTTATTAGATTTAGCAGTTTTTCCTGGAAATCAAGGTGGACCATTAGAGCATATAATTGCAGCTAAAGCTATTGCTTTTGGTGAAGCTTTAACTGATGAATATTTGACTTATATTTTACAAGTTAAAAAGAATGCAGATGCTATGGCAAAGGCTTTTGTTAAAAAAGGATATCAAATTATTTCAGGAGGTACTGATAATCATATGATGTTGATTGACTTGCGAAATAAAGATATTACAGGTAAAGATGCTGAAAATGCTCTAGTAAAAGCAGATATTACAGCTAACAAAAACATGGTTCCTTTTGACGATAAATCTCCATTTATAACTTCTGGAGTTCGTTTTGGAACGGCAGCCATTACAACAAGGGGATTAAAAGAGGATGATATGGCTGTTATTGTTGATTTTATTGATCAAGTTCTAACTAATTCTGAAAATGAAGATGTAATTGATGAAGTTAAGAAAAAAGTAAATTCTTTAATGAGTGGCAGAGAATTGTTCTACGCTTGTTAATTACTATACGTACTTTAATAAAAAACCCATTATAATTTTATAATGGGTTTTTTATAATTTTATTGATTTATCATGGTTAACTCTCCATCGATAATCTCTTTGTTTGAAAAATCATAAATATGAGCATCTATAGTATCTTCAAAGTATAATCCCCAGAATGCAAAATAATCTTCATTTTTATTAGCTTTCATTCTAATGTTTAATAGACTAAAATCGGAATCAATTTGTTTTTGTTCAAAAACGGGGATATGAATTTCATAAGGCATTTTACTGTAGCCTTTTGTATAAAACAATTGATTTTTATATAATTCTGAAATGATATTGCTTAATTGAGAAGAAATACTATTTTCAAATATTCTATGAATTACTATCATACAATCATTGAAAATGATGTTTACTTCTTCAATATCAATAGATTGAGTATTGTTGTTATATAAATCATCTAATGCATTTAAAAACAAACAATTATTTTCATTATTAATTCTTAAATCTAAATCACCTATTTGTCTATTTGCTAATAGAGGTAATCCTTGTGATAATTCAAAATTGAATTTTGCTTCTAATACTAAATCATTAGAATTATATAATTGTTTTGAAGTTGTAATTTTGACATCACAGAAAAAATCTTTTTCCACTTTTAATCTGAAAGCATCTAATCCAAGAATGGAATTTTCTTCTGCGGCATAAGCTTTTAAGCTTTTTCTATGAGCATTTTTTTTAGATGACATGTTTAAAATGTAACGGTTTATAACAAACTTACTTTTTAAATATCACCTTGCACTATATAAAAACCATAGACTTTTTATGGTTTTTATATTAAAAAACATAAAAACCTGATTATCAATAAATTATATTTTTTAAAAAGTGAATTATTCGATTAAATAAACCCTTTTTCTCTTGCTGCTGTAATTAAAGCGTAGTCATTTTCTTTTCCAACACCAAAAATTTCTTTTAATTGACGTTTTCTATTTTCTATACCTGGTAGAGAGAGAGAAATGTACTCAATCATATCTTTAGTTTTGGTTCCGATTGATAAATAGTATAATAATTTCTTGTCATTATCATCTAAATAAATATCTGAAGACATTTTATTTCTAATGGCAACCATTGCTTTTTTTGTGTAATATGGAGGATCTATTAAAACAGTTTCAACCATTTCTTTAAGGGCATCTTCATTTATTTCTGTTTTAACCATATATCCTTCAGGATTTACAGTTTTTAGGATGCTATTAATCCTATAATTATCACTAAAAGAAGACAAAAAAACAATTTTTGAACTAGGAGATGCTTTTCGAGCAATAATTCCAAGATCTTCACCAGTACAGGCAACACCTTCTCTAATTGGGGCAAGTTGTATGTCTAATAAAAGAATATCATAGGCAGCTCCCTCTTCTGCTGATTGTATAATTTTTGCTTTACCAGACTCAAAGGTATTTGCCATATCCATTTTTACAACAAAATTTTTAAAGTTTGCATCTTCAAGAATATATTTATATCCAACCATAGTCATCATATGATCATCAACTGCCAATATATTTATGATATTCATTGTAAAAATATTTTAAACTAAGCTACATTTTCTTTTTCAATCTGATATGGTATTTTTATTTTCATAGTAGTACCTATACCTAATTTACTATCTAATTTCCAATCTCCATTTAATTTTTTCAAACGAGAGGATATATTTCTGACACCAATACCTTTTTTAATTCTTTTAGTATCAAAACCAATACCATTATCCTCAATTGTTGTAATGATTTCTTTTTCAGAAGCATCAAAATTAATAAAAATGGTAGAAGCTTCTGCATGTTTAATACAATTTTGAATACTTTCTTGTAATATTCTGTAAAGATTAATCTTTATATCTCCATCCATCGTATCCCATTCGATTTCTTCATTATACTTAAAATTATACGTAATGTTTGTAGTAGCAGTTCTAAATGTTTCTAGCATTGTTTTTATAGATTCGATAAAATTGCTAATTTTTTGATATGCCGCATGATTTAATTCGTGAGATACAGTTCGTATTTCTTCTGAAAGTTCTGCTAATTCTTTAATTAATTCTGCGCGTTGTTCAATTGATTCTGGGTCTGACCTTTTATTAAGCCCAATTAATACCAATCTAATGCCTAACATTCTATTTAAAACACCATCATGTAATTCTTGAGAAATCCGTTCTTGCTCTATTTTTTTACCTTCTTCGACTTTACCCTGTTGTTCCAATAAAAGGTTAAAAATTTCTTGATTGCTTTCTTGTTGTTGTTGTTTGAATTTTAAGTCTTTATTACGTATTCTCTGCAGTACAATAATTAAGATAGCTAATGCAACGATAAGACCCGAGAATGCTAAGCTTGTCCATAATTGTTTTTCTTTAGCTAGCAGTTGATTTTGACTACCGAGTAACTCATTTTTTTCTATTACTTCATCGGTCTCAAAACGAACACGTGCGAACTTGTCTCTTAATTTTCGTTCATCTTCTTGTAATTTAGTGTTGAACGAAATATATTCTTGTGCATAAGTAGAGGCATTTTTTTTATCAATTTGCGCAAGTAATTCTAATGACCGAAGAATGCTTTCGGCATTGTCAGATTTTAGTGCAAGTTCTCTTGCTTTTTTTGCATAAATAATGGCATTACTGGTATCTTTTTTGTAAGCTAAATAACTTGCAAAATAGGTGGTTGATGTAGCCTCGCTAAATAAATTATTTTGATTTTTTTGAATAGTTATTGCTTCTGAAAATAAAGGAGTTAAATCTTCTTGAGTATTAATACTCATTTTACTTTCTGCTAAATTGGTGAGTGCCATAGCATAAAAACTCGGGTCTTTTATTTTAAGGCTATCAGAATCTATGACTTTTTGAAAGTTAACTTCCGCTTTTTTAAAATCTCCTAAAAACTTATTACTAACACCAATATTATTAATTACAGAAATATGATTATACGAGTTATCTGGCTCGGTAGTTAAATAACCGTTTGCTTTTTCATAGAAATCTATAGCACGTTTATATTCTCCTAAAGAGTTAGAAATATTTCCTAAACTATTATAACAATAATAAAGTCCACTTAAATCATTTAACAGCTTGAAAATTTCCAATGCTTTTATATTGCTTATTTCTGCTCCAGAAAAATCTCCTATCGCAGTTTGAACTGTTGCAATATTGTATAGTAGATAACCAATTTTTGATTTCTCGTTTAATCTTGAGTAAATGTTTAAAGCTTCATTGTAATAAAAAAAAGTACTATCTTTTAATTGAGATTTATTTAAAAATATCCCTAAATCCCATTTTGCTTCAGCAAGAGCCACAGAATCATAATTTTTTTTTGCCAAAGTGCTAGCTAACTTATTTACTTTCCTAAAAAATAAAGAGTCTCCTAGGGTAACACTTCTATAAGATAAAGGAGCTAAATATTTAATTTTTAAAGAGTCGTTTGGCAAACTATGTATTAATTGTAATGATTTGGATAAAAGTTTTTTTTGCTCTGCTTTTGTAATATTTGAATTTCTGCTATGATTTATATAGTACGATATACTATCATTTTGGGGAATAGAAATAGGTTTAGTATTGCTATTTTTTTTTTCTTTAGTACAAGAAAAAACTAGCAGGATAAAAAAAAATAGAAAGAATATTTTTTTTGCGCTTGGATACATTTGTAGGTTTAAAGTATACAAGATAAAAAAAAGCTTTAAATAAATACTTTATTTAAAGCTTTCAATGATATATTTTATTGAGGAATTATATATTTAGTTACCTCCTCCTTTAACTTGAGGTTCATTGCAGCTCTCACAAGCTTGTACATCGTATAAATTATCATCTTGTGCTGTACTATCGGCTGTACAAGAAAGTAAACCTAAATTTAAAACTACTACTGCGAATACTGCTGCTACTTTTTTCATAATTATTTTTGTTTTGAGGGGTTATTAATTTGATGTCAAAAATAATTTGGAACAGTAGTTTTTCTTCTTAAATAATTTTCAGTTTAGTAAATAGCTAATTTCTGTGAGTAAATGATGCGTTTTTGTAAGAATTAGATTAGTTTAAAGTTGTAATTGTACTTTTGGTTAGTAATTTTTTCAAATTATCAATATTATCTTTATATGATTTTGAAAAAGGAATTTGTGTATCTCCATTCTTTAAAGCACAAATAGATTTTCCGTAATTAATTCTAGAAATAAAGTCTGTATTTAAAATATAGCTTTGATGAATTCTTATAAAATTTTGAGGTAATCTATCTTCAAAAGTTTTTAACGTCTTAAAGGCACTTATTATTGAGCCATCTTTCATAATAACATCTGTTGTATTATTATCAGCCTTTAAATATAAAATTTCGTTAGTATCAATATATCTATAATCTTTATATGATTTAAGACATAAAGTGGTATTTGAGTAATTTTCTTTTAATTCTTGTTTTTGCAATTTAAGTGATGTTTTTCGAATATCGAACTCATTTAAGGGAAGTAACCAATAATCGAAAAAACCATTTTTTATTGCTTCATATGCATGTTTTTTATTGTTTGATATACCAATTATAACGGGCATAAATTTTACATATTGATGTAATTCTGCTACCATATTAAAACATCTTGATGCATTTTCATTTAAGTTTATGAATATTACATCTGGCATTTGTTTTAAAATAACATTTAATCCATCTGAACAATTGTCTGTAACACCAGCACATCTAAACTCCTTAAAATCTATTAATTGAGACCTAAGTTCATGGCTTGTGGTAACGTCCGAATTAATAATGGCATATTCGTACTCCATGATTTTTTATTTAGAGGCACAAATTACTATTTGTATTTTAGAACTGACTATATAAAAACCATAGAAATTTTATGGTTTTTCTTTTCTAATGTGCTGATAATGAAAAAATTCTGTTAAATTAAACTTAATTTTCTGTAAGAAAAAACTGATAAGAACCAATGTCAGGTGTTATAGTACGGTCGTTGTTTAAAATGTCATTAGGGACTAAGTTTGCACCTTGTAAATTTGCCTTACCTATAGCAAAAGATTTTTCTTTTAATGAAAAATCACCTTTTTTTGGATTTGAAAAATCAGAATCCTCGTTTAAATATATAAAATTAAAGTTTTCAGTATTCTCAAAATTATACAAAGGATTTTGAGTTACGCTTGTACTTAAAGCAATTTTTACCATACAGCTTACGAAGCTATACTTAAATTTCGCAATGTTATTTGTATTACTAATAAAAAGTTCTGTAGGGTTATTGCCATCTATAATGCAATTAATAAAATCAGCTTTATTTAAATCGGTGTTTTCTGTAGTAGTATTAATTAGTTGTAAAGCAGCACCAGCTCTAAAACCATTCGTCCAATAGTTTGCAATTGTGGTATGTATAAAGCTATAATAACCACCATTATTACAATACAACGAAGAATATCCAGCATTGCCAAGTACTAAATTGGTTCCTATAACATGACTACTATTGTTCCATAAGTTTACTGAAGAACTGTTGTGAATTTGTGAATTCGTTATTTTTAGGTTTATTAAATCTTCAGAATTAGTTCCGTTTACAAATAAACCAACTGTAGCATTTTTTATAGTTAGATGGTTTATTTGACTAGCAGTACTTTTTTTATCAAACCAAATGGATCCCCATTGCCCTGGAATATCATTAAAATCTGGTTCTAACCGATCTCCTTGAAAAATAACTTCGTTCTCAAGAGCCAATTGATCTGTACTTAAACTACCATTAATTTGTAATTTACTGTTTGCTTGAACAAAAAGCCCAGAATTTTGATGAAAATAAATTCGGACACCAGCATCAATAATTAATATTTCATTTTCAGGAATGGCCGCGTAGCCATAAATAACATAGGGTTTTTTATTTGTAAAATTTAATTTACTATCATCTAATATAAATCCATTAACCATGGTGTTTTCACCTTCAATGTTTTCTAATGAGATGGTTTCAAAAATGCCATTTGTATCTTTCTTTGGATATAAAAAAATAGCATCTTTTATAAGCGTAACTAATGAAACACTTTGCTGATTAATGCCACTGTCAAATAGGATTTCATCCGTATATAAAAATTCATTTTCTCCTATTGATGAAATGTCAAATGTAGTCTCAATAAAAATATAAAGACTATCTTTTGCAAGTAATGGAATATTGTAAAATTCTTGTCCAGCTTGTCCGTCAACATTGATGCGATACTTGCTATTTAAGCTTTTTTTTAATGAAATAGATGGGATTTGTATATCTGTATTGCTATGGTTGTATACTTTTAGACTATAAGTACTGCTACCAATGTTAGTAAATACGGTATCTAAATAAACAGTATCTTTTGAAAATGATAAATTTCCAGTACTGGCTTGATAATCAAAATCTTTACGGCAAGAACTCCATAAAATAACTAGACCCAAAATAAAAAATAATTGTAATTTTTGGCTTCTAATAAAATTCATATAAAAAAATTTTATTTGAAAATAGCTATAATATCATCAGAAACTCGGATTGGACGGTAGCTATTCGTATCTAACAAGACCCATTCTGTTTTAGATTTTAAAATTAATTCATTTGTAGTTTTATCAAACATTTCGACAATACGGATAGATAAAGCCCCTTTAGATTCTTTTATGTAGGTCTTAATTTCTAAAATATCATTTAGGAATGCAGCTTTTTTGTATTCAATATAATGACTTTTTACAACCCAAATGCTATGCTCTACTAACTCTTTTGGTGCTTTTTCTCGCCAATGTTCTTTAGCAATATCTTGGATCCATTGAACGTACCGAACATTATTTACATGATTAAGGTCATCTAAATCATCTTCTTTAACTTCGATAGTTTTGCTAAAGGCCTTTACCATTATTTTTTAATGATTTTAACTTCAAATAGTTTGTCCCAATTCTTTCCAGTCACAAAAAATGTTTCTCTTTTTTTGTTGTAGGCGACACCATTTAGAACATCTAAATTAGCATTTTTGGTTACTTTATCTTTTAAGCCACCAAAATTAATTACGCCTTCAATAGCGCCACTTTCTACATCAATAATCATCATACTTTCTTTTTGCCAGACATTCGCATAAATTTTCCCATCCACATATTCTAATTCATTCGCTTTATTAAAGATAGATTTATTCGTTACAGTTTCTATATGACCTTCTTCTGCTAATGTCTCAGGATTTAATAACCAAATTTTTTCAGTGCCGTCGCTCTTAAATAGTCTTTTTCCATCATTTGTTAAACCCCAACCTTCTTTACTTGCCCCATATTTAAAGCTTTCAATCTTCTCAAAGTTAGTCACATTATATATAAACCCAATGCCACTTTGCCAAGTAAGCATGTAAATTTTATCATTTAAAATAGTAATTCCTTCTCCGAAATAGGTTTTATCTAGATCAATTTGTTTTAATATTTTACCTGTATTAAAATCTACTTTTCTTAAAGATGACATACCTCTTTTGCCAGTGCTTTCATACAAGGTATCTTTATAAAACTCTAATCCTTGCGTAAATGCGTTATTATCGTGTGGGTATTCATTTATAATTTCATAAGTATAAATATCTGGACCGTTTGATGCTAATAGTTTAATTTCTTTAGAAACCTCTCCAGAAATTCCATCGTAATTTATACTAGCTTTAAGGGTTTTACTCCCTAATTTGGACATATTTAAACTAATCTCATTATTAGTGATATCTAAATTTTGTCCATCTATGCTATAAGATACATTTTCAATAGGTATATTTTTTTTATTTTTTAAAGAAATGCCAATTTTTTCATTTTGCTGAAATTCAGATTTATTACCAGCTAATTGAATTTCAAAAAGATCTGATGTTGCAGTATTACCGCTCCCACATGCAGTAAAAAGTAATGTTATAAATGTAAATGTGATGATTAAAAATGTTTTCATTACACTGTAGTTTAGTAATTTTTTATAGACTTAAGTATGATTTAATTTTTCAAAAAATTGGCAATCAGTAAGATAGGGTAGATTGCTTTTTGAAGCAAGGTATTTATTTAAATTTAGAATCTAAAATGATTGTGAAAAAATTAAAACATTGTATATTTGCACCGGCAAGTCCTACGCGACCAGCTCCTGCAAAATCCCCCAGGGTGGGAACGCAGCAAGGGTATGTGGTTGTAGCGGTGCGACGTAGGTAGCTTGCCTTTTTCATGGCTTAAACTTTATGGTTCGAGTGAAGTTATTAAGTCTTTTTTCTCCCTTTTTTTATTCGTTTCTTTGCAACTATATTATATAATATGGAGCAGAAAGTTGTATTGATTACTGGTGGTTCATCAGGAATAGGTAAGTCTATAGGTGTTTATTTGAAAACTAAAGGGTTTAAAGTTTACGGCACTACCCGTAATTTAAAAAAGTACCCAAATTTTAATGATTTCGATTTGTTAGAAATTGATGTTAGAAATAAAGAAACTATTACTACTGCAATTACTAAATTAATTAGCCTAGAAGGTCGTATAGATGTTTTAATTAATAATGCAGGAGTTGGCATAACAGGGCCAATTGAAGAAACTCCAAGTGAAGAGATAGAAAAGGCATTTGATACTAATTTTTATGGTCCTATCCGTATGGCAAAAGCAGTATTACCGCAAATGCGATTGCAAAAATCTGGTTTAATCATAAATATTACCTCAATAGCAGGGTATATGGGCTTGCCTTATAGAGGAATTTATTCTGCCACAAAAGGAGCCTTAGAACTTATTACAGAAGCAATGAGAATGGAAATCAAAGATTTTGGTGTTCATATGACTAATGTTGCACCTGGAGATTTTGCTACAAATATAGCATCAGGTAGATATCATTCTCCAGTTTTTGAGGGTTCACCCTATAAAGAGACCTATGGCAAAACCTTAAACGCTATAAATGCAGATGTTAATAGTGGGGGAGACCCCTTACAAGTTGCTTATTTAGTTTTTAAAATAATACAGACGAAAAAACCTAAAATACATTATAAAGTAGGAGATTTTATGCAAAAATTTTCTATTCTGTTAAAAAAAATCCTTTCTGATAAAGTATACGAGAAATTACTATTAAACCATTATAAATTGTAGCTTTGTAATGTATAAATCGAATTAATTAATATAAAAAAACAAGCATGAAATTTTTTATAGATACTGCGAATTTAGCGCAAATAAAAGAAGCCCAAGCACTCGGAGTTTTAGATGGTGTTACTACTAACCCTTCACTAATGGCTAAAGAAGGTATTACTGGGAAAGATAATATTTTAAAGCATTATGTAGCTATTTGTAACCTTGTAGATGGTGATGTTTCTGCAGAAGTTATTTCAACAGAATATAGCGAAATGATTAAGGAAGGTGAGGAGCTTGCTGAACTACACGAACAAATTGTAGTTAAATTACCAATGATTAAGGATGGTGTTAAAGCGTGTAAATATTTTAGTGATAAAGGTATTAGAACTAATGTTACGTTAGTTTTTTCACCTGGTCAAGCACTATTAGCAGCTAAAGCTGGTGCAACATACGTTTCTCCTTTTATTGGTCGTTTAGATGATATTTCTACAGATGGACTAAACCTTATCTCTGAAATTCGTCATATATATGATAATTATGGTTTTGAAACACAAATATTAGCAGCATCAGTGAGACACGTAATGCATATTATTGATTGTGCTAAGCTTGGTGCTGATGTTATGACAGGACCTTTATCTGCTATAGAAGGATTACTTAAGCATCCACTTACTGATAGTGGTCTTGCTAAATTTATAGAAGATTACAAAAAAGGAAACTAAGGCTTTTAGAAGTTGCAGTTTGATCATAAAAAAAGCCGTTGAATTTTCAACGGTTTTTTTTATGTTATAATTTTTTCTGGATCACTTAAAATAGAGTAAATATATTCTTATAGGCATCTACAATTAAACCATCTTTAAGTAAAATAGCTTTATTAAGCCCATCAACAATAAGAGCACTTCTTAAATCATTAATATTTTCAGCTCTATATTGATTGTTGAAGTTTTTATTATTTGAATGTATTATTGCCTTCCAACTTTCATCTTGAGGCGTAAGACTTATTCCAATAAAAGTAGTCTCGGGGTGAGCATCAGATAATTTTGAAACTTCATTCGTAACATTTATAAAATGTCTTGGATTTGCATCTGTCCAAAAATAAACAACAACGTTATCACTATCTTCAGCTATCTTTTTAAGAGAGATTGGATTTCCAATACTATCTAAAACTTTAATATCTGGAAGACTATTATTAGGTTGCATTTTTATAACACCATCATATAAAACATGAATCTCAGAGATATGTTTGTTATTGCTTGATAATTTATGAAAATCGTCTAAAAATATTTTATTATTCTCTATGTTGTCATGAACTTTTAAAAAATAGGTAAGTGCAACGTTTCTAAAAAGATTATCTCTTAACTTTTTCTCTTTAACAATGCTGTCTATTAATTTTAATTTATGACGATTAAAATGAAGTTGATCTTTAATTACTTGTCCACCATTTTCACAATCTACAACACAATCTGTATAAGCTAAATTGTCAAAATGACGCTTCATAAAATCATAGTAGGGAATAAAATAGGTTAAATCTTCATCGTCAAAATTCAAGTGATCTCTATATTCATAAAAATCATCTGAAAGTTTAGGAATCGTACTTTTGCTTGTTTTTCTTAAGTGTTTGAAAGGGTACTTTTCTTTATATATATAACTACTATAATCAATACTTGAATTAGCTATTATTAATGACTTAGGTGAAAGCTCTATTTCTGATTGAAGGTCATTAAGAAGATTAAGCTTAATTTGTCGCAAAGAATCTATTTTGTCACTAAATGGTTCTGGTTCTAAATCGTAATACGATTCAATTAAAGATTCTTCTTCTTCATTATTTAAAAATATTTCAATTAAAAAGTTATTGATTTCTTCACCTATTCCTGAAAAAACTAATGACTCATCAAAATATATTGTATTTAATCGTACTAATAAACTATCTCCTTTAGATAAATAAACATATTGGTACTGATCTGAGTTATGAAAGTTATATAAACCTTCTTCTAAGGTATCTAATTTAATAGAAAACCTATTATGCATGTCTAATTGGGCAGAATCTATTACAACATCGTCTTTATATAAGACAACCATATCGCTTTTTGGATTTACAATTTCTCCAGCGAATATTGTAGGGGTTTCTTTTTGATCATTAGTACACCCAGTTAGGGATAGAAGAAAAAGGCAAAAAGAATATTTAATCATATATTAAAACAATTCTATAGTAAGCGAATTTAATAAACCCCAAACGTACATGTTGTTAATGCACCGTTAAAAAATCAAATTAGTAGCCATACTGCTATATTTCATCGATTTAATTGTTAGTTTACGGGGCAATTTTTACTTATTTTTGCACAAATTTTAAAAATACTGTGTATGTTATCTGTATCCAATTTATCGGTACAATTTGGGAAAAGAGTTCTTTTTGATGATGTAAATGTTTCATTTACTCAAGGGAACTGTTATGGGGTTATTGGTGCTAATGGCGCAGGAAAATCTACTTTATTACGAATTATTGCAGGTCAAATAGACCCTACTTCTGGGAGTGTAAGTTTAGAGCCTGGAAAGCGTATGTCAATTCTAGAACAGAATCACAATGCGTATGATGATATAACTGTACTAGAATCTGTAGTAATGGGAAATAAGCCTTTATATGCCATAAAAAAGGAAATGGATGCGTTATATGCAGATTATGATGATAAAAATGCAGATCGAATAGGTGAGTTACAAGTTCAATTTGAAGAAATGAATGGCTGGAATGCCGATAGTGATGCAGCAGCATTATTATCAAACTTAGGTATTGGAGAAGAATTGCATTACTCAACTATGAGTGATATCGATTCTAAGCTAAAAGTAAGGGTTTTATTAGCGCAAGCGTTATTTGGTAATCCAGATGTTTTAATAATGGATGAGCCAACAAACGACTTAGATTATGAGACTATTAATTGGTTAGAAAACTTTTTAGCATATTATGAGAATACGGTAATCGTGGTATCACATGACCGTCACTTCTTAGATTCAGTTTGTACACATGTTGCAGATATTGATTTTGGAAAGTTGAACCTATATTCTGGTAATTACACTTTTTGGTATGAAAGTAGCCAATTAGCTGCCAGACAACGGGCACAGCAAAACAAAAAATCTGAAGAAAAGGCAAAAGAATTGCAAGAGTTTATTATGCGTTTTAGTGCAAACGTTGCAAAAAGTAAACAAGCAACTTCGCGTAAAAAAATGTTATCTAAATTAAAAATTGATGATATAAAACCTTCCAGTAGAAGGTATCCAGCTATTATTTTTGAAAGAGAAAGAGAGGCGGGAGATCAAATTTTAAATGTAGAGAAATTATCAGCAAAATCAGAAGATGGAGATCTGTTGTTTAAAGATGCTAATATTAATCTAGCCAAAGGTGATAAAGTTGTTATTTTTTCAAAAGATTCTAGAGCAACAACTGCTTTTTATGAAATAGTGAATGGAAATAGAAAAGCTGATACTGGAGAATTTCAATGGGGAATAACTACAAATCAATCTTATTTACCAGCAGATAATCATAATTTTTTTGAAAGTGATGATAATTTAGTCGATTGGTTAAGGCAATGGGCAAAAACGGAAGAAGAAAGAGAAGAAGTTTATGTAAGAGGATTTTTGGGTAAAATGCTATTTAGTGGAGAAGAAGCATTAAAAAAATGTACCGTGCTTTCAGGAGGAGAAAAAGTAAGATGTATGCTAAGTAGAATGATGATGTTACGTGCAAATGTTCTTATGTTAGACGAACCTACAAACCACTTAGACCTAGAAAGTATAACTGCATTTAACAACTCTCTAAAGAATTTTAAGGGAACGATATTGTTTACAACTCACGATCATGAGTTTGCGCAAACAGTAGCCAATAGAATTATTGAACTTACACCAAATGGTGTTATAGATAGATATTTATCTTTTGATGATTATATGTCTGACTCAACAATTAAAGAGCAAAGAGAAAAAATGTATGCTATTACAGCATAAAAATAATATTATTCAATTAAAAAGGGGCATCAATTGATGCCCCTTTTTAATTGAAATATTTACTATTCCATATTGCTGGGTTAAAGTTTTTGCTCTGGGCAAAACTATAATAAATAACAATAGCAGCAAGAGTCTTGAATACAAAGAAATTCATGATAAAAAATTCTGCACTCGTATTTGATTTTGAGAATAAACCTTCAGGGATCATCAATGTTACTAAATAACTGATGACTAACACTACAACAATAAGGTTAACGATATTCTTAAACGGCCACATTAAAAATTTTCGTAGAGGGTGTAAATCATTACCCCATTTGTGTATTAAATAAAAATAATCATTCCCGATTGGAGCAAATAATAAAGGATCATCTTTATCTTTTAATTTAAACAGTTTAGAAGGTGCAATTATTTTAAAATTCTTTATTTCAATGTGATGTAATTGCTCTAGTTTTTTAATTTTTGAAATAGCACTTTCTGGAATATCTCCTTTAAAATAGTTTGCATCTAAAAATCGGAGTCGATAATTGATACAAATTTCCTTAATCTGATTAATATGAAAAATATTGTCAGACTCTAAATGGTCAAGATTAAATTTATTAACATGAGTTATTACTTTCTTTTTTGTATTCTTTATAACTCTAGCGTCATCATTAGCATCTTTTTCGAGTATTGTATAAAATTCTTTTAAAATAGATTCAGAAATTGGAGCCTTACATTTCTCTCTCTTTAATTTTTCTTCAATATTAATATTCTTGAGTAGCATTTTCTTTTTTTTGAAGGTCTTTTTCAAATTTACAAAATTACCAAACCCCTCAATTTTAGTGCTTGTTAAATCTTAATGTTAATTTTGTGTTAAATCATATAATTTGCAATTTTTAGGCTATGAATGACACGATTTATGATGTATATTGTCGGAGATTCGGTGTATTTCATCGATGAAACGAATATCCCAAATGTTATTATTGTAGAATTTTATCGCTTATACTACTTATGAAGTTTTTAAAATCCCCCGTTCTATTGATTTTGTTACTTTTTGGATTAAAAATTGAAGCACAGCAAAATTCTATTGGTAGTGTGGAAATGGATCCTGAAAAATCTATAATTAGTAATGCACAGGCTTCAGGCAATCATAATCTTCTTTTGGCAGCAGTTAAACTTTCTGATCTGGAAACTATTTTAGATAATGATGGTCCGTTTACTGTTTTTGCTCCTAGTGATGGTAATATAGATAAAGCTACAAAAGATCGCGTTACCGAACTTGTGCGTACTAAAGATAAAAAAGAACTTCAATCTGTTTTAGGATATCATATTATAGCAGGTAAATTAACAGCTTCTAAAATTTTAAAAGCGCTTTGCAGTGGAAAAGGGAGAGCTACATTTACTACAATTTCAGGAGATATATTAACAGCGACCATGAAAGGTATTGATATTATACTAACTGATAAAAGAGGGAATGAATCAGTCATTACAAAAGCGGATGAAAACCAGTGTAATGGCGTAATTCATGTAATAGATACGGTTAGACATCAACTTAATAAGGTGTAATTATCTTAATTCTGCCCCCAATTTAGTTTCAAACTTTTCTTGAAACTTATTCATTATTTTTTCTATTTGTTTATCTGTAAGTGTTGAATTTTCTGATTTTAAAGTAAAACTCACGGCATAAGATTTTTTACCTTTCGGAAGTTTTGAGCCTGTGTAGACGTCAAATAAACTCACTTCTTTTAATAATGATTTTTCGGTTTCAAATGCGATATCGTAAATATCTTTAAAATTCACTTCATTATTTAAGAGTAGTGCAAAATCTCTTTTAACTTCAGGGAATTTTGAGATTTCTTTATATTTTAATTCATTAGTTTCAGCAAATTTTAAAATAGCATCCCATTTAAAATCAGCATAAAGTACTTCACTTTTAATATCAAATTTTTTAAGAATAGATTTTTTAATAACTCCAAAATCTACTAAATCTAATTTTTGAGATTTTAAAGTCAATCCTTCTGCAAACTCATCATTTTTAGATAAAGTCGAGGATGTGTTATTAATACCTAATCTTTCTAAAATACTTTCAACACTAGATTTTAGAGTAAAAAAGCTTGTTTTTTGAGCTGGAGTCGTCCAATTATCATCATTCTTATTTCCAGTAAGAAAAAGAGCTAAGTGTTTATTCTCAACTTGTTTTTCATTGAATACATGGTAACTTTTGCCAAATTCAAAGAACTTAAGATTTTGTCTTTTTCTATTTATATTATATGCAATTGCTTCTAAGCCTGAGAAAAGTAATGATTTTCTCATAATAGATAAATCATTGCTTAAAGGATTAATTATTTTAACTGTTTGGTCTTCTTTTATAGTATCAATCAACTCATTATAAGTGGGTGTTGATAAACTATTGGTCATAATTTCAAAGAACCCTTTTGAAGCTAGAAAATCGCCAATTATAGATTGAATTTTATAATCTTCAAAACGAGTTGTAGTTGCTATAGAAGCGTTAAGTTTTTCTTTAAAATTTATGTTGTTATACCCATAAACTCTCAAAAGCTCTTCAATAACATCAACTTCGCGTTGTACATCAACTCTATAAAAAGGAATAGTAAGTCCTAAACCAGTTTCGGTAACATTATTTAATTTAATATCTAAAGATGCTAAAATAGATTTTATAGTATCTTGAGGTATTTCTTGACCAATAAGTCTATTAATTTTTTTGAAGGTCAAAAATACTTGGTAATCATCTTTTTTATTTGGATATAAATCTGCGATATCAGAAGATATATCTCCTCCAGCTATTTGTTGAATTAAAATAGCTGCTCTTTTAAGGCAATATTCTACATTATTAATATCTATTCCTCTTTCAAAACGAAACGAAGCATCAGTATTGAAACCATGCCGTTTTGAGGTTTTACGAATAGATATTGGATCAAAATAGGCACTTTCTAAAAATATTGAGGTTGTTTCATTAGTTACACCAGAATTTAAACCACCATAAACTCCAGCAATACATAATGGTTTTTCTGCATCACAAATCATTAAATCATCTTCATGCAATTCAATTTCATTAGCATCAAGAGTTTTAAATTTTGTTCCTTTTGGTAATCTTTTGACTATAATTTTATGATCTTTTATTTTATTGGCATCAAAAGCATGTAAAGGCTGTCCTAATTCATGAAGAACATAATTTGTAGTATCTACAATATTGTTTATCGGATTTAATCCAATAGCTTTTAACCTATTTTTTAACCAATTTGGAGATTCTTGAACTGTCAAATTACTAATAGTTACACCACAATATCTTGGAGCTAATTTACTTTCAGCAACATTTATATCTATTTTTAAAGATCTATTTGTAACAGAAAAATTGCTTGCAGATGGAGTTATTAACTCTAACTGTGTACCTTTTTGTTTAAGCCCAGCTTTTAAATCTCTTGCTACACCTAAATGACTCATAGCATCAGCTCTATTTGGAGTTAAGCCAATTTCAAAAACAGTATCATTTTCTACCTCAAAAATTTTAGCACAAGATGTACCTGGTTTTAAATCTTCACCAAGCACTAGAATACCTTCATGACTATCACCTAGGCCAATTTCATCTTCGGCACAAATCATACCATGACTTTCTTCACCACGTATTTTTCCTTTTTTAATGGTCCATTCTTCACCATCTTTAGTATATAGTTTCGTTCCAATAGTTGCAACTGGCACGTTTTGGCCTTTGGCAATATTTGAAGCACCGCAAACTATTTGAACAGGTTCTTCTAAACCTATGTCAACAAGAGTAATTTTTAACTTGTCTGCATTCGGATGTTTTTCACAGGATAAAACATGACCAACAACAATACCATTTAAACCACCTTTAATTGATTCAAATAATTCTATTCCTTCCACTTCTAAACCAAGATCTGTTAAAAGATCAGCAGTTTTTTCAGCTTCCCAGCCTATATTTAAAAATTGTTTTAACCAGTTGTAAGAGATTTTCATTAAATAGTATTTACCAGCCGACAAATATAAAACAATGTGTTAAGACATTCAACTTGTATTTAATTGAATTAAAATTATTTTTAAATGTAAATTTTTAATTGTTAATTCGGGTTGTAGTTCTAAAAGATGATGTAATGAAGAAATGGATTTTTGGTTTGACATTTATGGTTTTTTTGAGTGGTTGCCGTGAAGAAAAACAAAAACTAGCATTAGGTAGTTGGTTGATGGAATTGCAAGTTATGGATCATCAAAAACTTCCTTTTAATTTTAAATTAGCACAAGATAAAGAGGGTGAATATTCAATTGAAATATATAATGCTGATGAGACAATAGTAGTAGATGAAATAACTGTAAAGGATGATTCTATCGAAATTAAAATGCCAGTTTTTGAAGGATATTTTAAAGGAACTTTTACACCTACACAAATAAAGGGAGATTTTGTAAAAGAAAGTTTAGATAGGATTGTGCCATTTGTTGCAACATTTAATGTTGCTAATAGATTTTCACCTATAAAAAATACAGACAAGTTAGTTTCTGGAGTTTGGGAAGCTTATTTCAGTCCAAATACTCCTGATGAGTATGCTGGTAAGGGATTGTTTGTGCAAAATGGTAATATTGTTACTGGAACTTTTAGGACTACTACTGGAGATTACAGGTTTTTAGAAGGAATAATATCAGGAGATTCTCTAAAACTTTCAGCTTTTGATGGTTCTCATGCATTTCTTTTTACGGCTAAAGTAACGGATAGTAGTTTAAATGGAATGTATTATTCAGGAAATCATTTTAAAGAGCCATTTATGGCAAAAAGAAATGAGGTCTTTGAATTACCAGACGAAGATTCTCTTACCTATTTAAATGAAGGTTTTGATAAATTGAATTTTTCTTTCCCTGATTTAACAGGGAAAATGACTTCTTTAACAGATGCTAGGTTTAAGAACAAACCACTTATTATTCAGATAATGGGGACTTGGTGTCCAAATTGTTTAGATGAAACCAAATTTCTTGTCGATTTTAATAAAAACAATAAAGATTTAAATATTGAAATGGTTGCACTCGCCTTTGAGTATGCAAAAACTAAAGAAAAAGCATTTAAAAGTATTGAAAGGTTAAAAAATAGAATAGAAGTACCTTATCCTATTTTGTTAGCACAGTACGGAAGTGCTGATAAGCAAAAAGCGCAAGAAAAACTTCCTATGTTAAATCATGTATTATCTTATCCGACAACTATTTTTATTGATAAAAAAGGGATGGTCAGGAAAATTAAGACCGGGTTTAATGGTCCTGCAACTGGAGATAAATTTGTACAATTCAAAAAAGAATTTAAAGCTTTTGTTACAGAGTTAGCAAATGAATAATAAAAAAACCTTTTCAAAATAGCGTTGAAAAGGCGTTATAAATTAATTTTATTAAATGATAGTCGATTTGCCTAAACCAATATTTTCATAATTCATATTAAGGCTATCATCGGTATCAACTATATTACTAGCAATAAAATCGCCCACATTATTAGTTCCAAACTTACTTTTTGGGTTGATATCTGGAGTAACAACATTTTTCTTTAACGATTTATTTACGGCAGATACAACAGCTCTAGATTCTTCTTCTAAGCCAAAATGTTGTAACAACATAGCAGCAGAGAGTATGGTGGCAATGGGGTTTGCAATATCTTTTCCTTTTGCTTGAGGGTAAGACCCATGAATTGGTTCAAACATTGCTTTACCATCACCTATTGATGCTGAAGGTAATAAACCTATAGATCCGCCTATTACACTTGCTTGATCTGAAATAATATCTCCAAATAGGTTTTCTGTTAAAATTACATCAAATCTACTAGGGTTTAGTATCATTTGCATAATAGCATTATCAACAAAAAGACATTCTAATTCAACCTCAGGATAGCTTTCAGCAATTCGTGTAACAACTCTACGCCATAATTTAGAGGTTTCTAAAACATTAGATTTATCAATTAATGTTAGTTTTTTTCTACGTTTTTTTGCTGCTTTAAATGCTAAATGTGTTATCCTGCTAATTTCAAACTCTGAATATTTACAGATATCTGTAGCAAAAGTGCCATCATCACTTAATTTTCGATTACCAAAATATATTCCGCTGCTTAATTCTCTATAAATCACAAAATCAGTACCTCTAAGAACGGCTTCTTTAAGAGGTGATTTTTTTAGTAGGGTAGGGAATACAGCTACAGGTCTAATATTTGCAAATACTTCCAATTCTTTGCGAAGTTGAAATAGCCCTTCTTCAGGTCTTATTTTTGCATCGGGATTGTTATCGAATTCTGGAGAACCTATCGCTCCAAAAAGAACAGCATCAGAATCATTGCAAATTTGAATTGTATTTTCGGGTAAGGGTTCTCCTGTTTTATATATAGCAGCAGCACCAATAAGTGCTGTTGTATATGTAAATTGATGTGTAAATGTTTCTTCTACAGCTTGTAAACATTTTACTGCTTGTGCAATAACCTCAGGTCCGATACCATCTCCAGGTAATAATGCAATCTTAATATCCATTAAGCAATGCTTTCGATTTTTATATTGCTAGTTTCAATAATTTGATGGATGTCTTCGTCAAGTATTTCTTTTTTACGATCGGCATATTTTAAAAACTCTTCGTAGACGACATCTAATTGTATTTTAGTAAGCTCATAGCCTACAATTTTAGCACGATACGCCAAAGCAGCTCTACCACTTCTAGCAGTTAAAACTATTGATGATTCATTAACACCCACATCAGCTGGATCAATAATTTCGTAGGTTTCTCTATTTTTTATAACACCATCTTGATGAATTCCAGAACTATGGGCAAATGCATTAGCTCCAACAATTGCCTTATTTGGTTGCACCATCATTCCCATTTTTTGAGAAACCATAAGGCTAGTATCATTCAATAATTTACTATTTATGTTGGTATCTAAACCTAATGTTGGATGTTGTCTTAAAATCATTACCACTTCTTCTAACGCAGTATTTCCTGCACGTTCTCCAATTCCATTTATGGTACATTCTATTTGACGCGCTCCGTTAATCACTCCAGCAATTGAATTTGCAGTAGCTAAACCTAAGTCATTATGGCAGTGGCATGATAAGATAGCTTTGTCAATACCTTTTACATTTTCACGTAAGTATTTAATTTTCGCACCGTATTCTTCAGGTAAACAATACCCCGTAGTATCAGGAATATTAAGAACAGTAGCTCCAGCTTTTATAACAGCTTCACAAACTCTAGCTAAAAATTCATTATCAGTTCTACCTGCATCTTCTGCATAAAACTCAACGTCTTCAACAAATGTTTTTGCATAAGAAACAGCTTCAACAGCTCTTTCTATAATGGCATCTTTGTTAGAATTAAATTTGAATTTTATATGTGATTCTGAGGTGCCAATACCAGTGTGTATTCTTGGTCTTTTTGCAAATTTCAAGGCTTCTGCTGCTACTTCAATATCTTTTTTTACAGCTCGTGTAAGCCCACAAACAGTTACATTTTTAATTATTTTTGCAATTTCTTGAACCGAATTAAAATCTCCAGGGCTAGAAATTGGAAAACCTGCTTCAATAACATCAACACCTAAGAGTTCTAGACGTTCTGCTATAACCAATTTTTGTTTGGTGTCTAATTTACATCCTGGTACTTGTTCTCCGTCTCTAAGTGTTGTATCAAAAATTTGTACTTTATCTTTGCTCATTATATTTGCGTAGTTTTACTAGTCATTACGAATATATACTTAGTCTCAGACTTTAATTGAAGTGCAAAAAATCATTTACAATGTTAAGTTACTTTTAAGAGTATTTAAGTTATTGATAAACAAACGGTTAAACAATATTTTTTACGATGACAAATGTTAATAAAGATTCATTATTTGTTCTTATAAAATCGCTTTCAAAGTCGGAAAAAAGACAATTTAAACTTTATGTAGGTCGTTTAGGGGTGAATACTGATGCTAAATTTTTGGCACTTTTTAATTTATTAGATAAAGTTAAAGATTATAATGAAAAAATAATTTTAGAAACGGGAATTGTCAAAAAAGCACAACTTTCAAATTTGAAAGCTCATTTATACAAACAAATTTTAGTGAGCCTTAGATTAAATCCCGTAAATCAAAACATTCGAGTGCAAATACGGGAGCAGCTAGATTTTGCTACCATTTTATACCAAAAAGGTTTATACAAACAAAGTCTAAAAATTCTAGATAAAGCAAAAGCTACAGCAATTGAAAATGAAGAAAAAAATATTGCTTATGAAATAGTAGAGTTAGAGAAATTAATTGAAACTCAATACATTACAAGAAGTATCCCTGACAGGGCAGATGAATTAGCTATTCAAGCTAAAGAGCTTTCAGCACAAAATGTAATGACTAGTAAATTGTCAAATCTTTCATTACAGCTTTATGGACAAATGTTGAAAATGGGCTATGTTAGAAGTGATGATGATTATCAGTTCGTTAAAAAATATTTCGAGAGCCATTTACCAAAATATAAAATTGAAAATTTAGGTTTTCGGGAGAAACTATGGCTTTATAAAGCCTACTTATGGTACAGTTTTTTAATACAAGATTTTTTATCATGTTATAAATATGCTAGTAAATGGTCAGATTTATTTTATGACCATAAAGAGATGATTTACTTGAATCCTGTTTTTTATTTAAAGGGAAATAATTATCTATTAGAATCATTATTTTATGTTCGGTATAGTTCTCAATTTAAGGAAGTACTAGAAAAATTAGAACAGACAATTAATGAAAAAGAATTTCCGCATAATGATAACGTAGCCTCTTTATCATTTTTATATATCAATAGTAATAAATTAAATCTTCATTTTTTAGATGGCACTTTCGACAAAGGGGTTTATTTGGTTAAAATTATAGAATATGGAATTTCAAAACATCGAGATCGTATAGATGAGCATCATGTTATGCTATTTTATTACAAAATTGCTTGTTTGTATTTTGGAATGGGAGATAATAAAACCTGTATTCAATATTTAAAGAAAATTATCAATAATAAAAATTTAAAAATGCGAGAAGATTTAATGTGTTTCGCTCGTGTTTTAAGCTTAGTTGCGCATTATGAAGCTGGAATGGATTATCATTTAGAAATTCAGTTAAAAAGCACGTATAAGTTTTTATTGAAAATGAATGATTTGCATGCTGTTCAAAAAGAAATGATTAAATTTTTACGTGGCTTAGGAGAGATATATCCTAACGATTTAAAAAATGAATTTCAAAAATTATACGATCAATTAAAAAAATATGAAGATCATCCTTATGAAAAGAGAGCCTTTTTGTATTTAGATATTTTATCTTGGTTGGAAAGTCATTTACAGAATAAACCAGTTGCACAAATCATAAAAGAAAAAGCAGCAATGCTTACTAGATAAGATATTATTGTTGAAAAAGACTAAACACCTTAGCCACCTTCTTGAGATTAATTTAGCAATGCTTTTTATAAGCACATCAGGTGCTTTAGCAAGATATATAGCTTTACCAGTAATTGTAATTATCGGACTTAGGGCAGTTTTAGCATTGGCACTTTTGTTATTGTATTGCAAATTTAAAGGAATCTCATTAAGAGCAGATAAAAGGCATTTGCCAGCTATATTAATGAGCGGGTTATTAATGGGTTTGCATTGGATTACTTATTTCTATTCTTTAAAGCTTTCTAATGTAGCAATAGGAATGATATCGTTATTTACATACCCTATACTTACAGCTTTTCTAGAGCCATTACTGTTAAAAACAAAACTTCAAAAAGAGCATTTACTATTAGGGTTATTAGTTTTGTTCGGAATTTATTTTTTGGTTCCTAGTTTTGATATCGAAAATAAATATACGTTAGCAGTTATAATTGGGATATTTTCTGCTTTATGTTATGCGCTGCGAAACATTTTATTAAAAACCAAAGTGGCATCGTATAATGGATCGATGCTAATGTGCTATCAAATGGGAGTAGTTGGGTTGCTTTTGTCTCCTGTCTTTTTTACGGTAGAAATGGAAAGTATTCTTCAACAATGGCAAGGAATTGCAGCCTTAGCACTAATAACAACAGCAATAGGCCATACATTATTTCTAAATAGTTTTAAGCATTTTTCAATAACAACAGTAAGTATTTTAAGTAGCGTACAACCAGTATTCGGAATTCTAATAGGTGCTTTTCTATTAAGTGAAATACCAACTTTAAATACATTAATAGGAGGAACTCTAATTTTGAGTTCTGTAATTATTGAAAGTATTCGATCTTCTAAAAGGTAGCTTCTATTTTTTATAAATTATAAGCAAGCATTCCAAATAGCCTCATTTGGTGGTGATGCAGTTAGTTGAAGTAATTCCTTTTTTACAGGATGAACAAAAGATAAATAACGAGCATGTAAATGAATGCTTCCATCTTTATTACTCCTATCTGCACCATATTTTAAATCTCCTTTTATGATGCAGCCAATTGCAGCTAATTGTGCTCGTATTTGATGATGGCGTCCAGTCTGAAGGTCAATTTCTAACAAAAAATAGTTGTCTAATTTTTTTAGCACAGTATAAGTTAAAACTGCTTTTTTACTTTCAGATACCTCTTTTGTATGAGCATAGGACTTATTCTGTTTTGTATTTCGTTTTAACCAATGTGTTAATGTATCACTTTGCTTTGGAGGCTGATTTTTAACGACAGCCCAATACGTTTTTTTAGCATCTTTTTCAGCAAATAGTTTATTGAGCCTTGGAAGTGCTTTTGAGGTTTTGGCAAACACGACAATCCCAGAAGTTGGTCTGTCTAACCTATGTGCTACTCCTAAATATACATTACCTAGTTTGTTGTATTTTTCTTTGATATACTCTTTTACAATCTCACTTAATGGTGCATCACCCGTTTTATCGCCTTGAACAATATCACCGGGACGCTTGTTTATAGCAATCAAATGATTGTCTTCATAAAGCACTTGAAGATTTTTAGCAGTTGAAAGTATTTTATGATCCACTAAAAGTCCAATTTCTTATGTTTAATACTCAATATAAAAATCAAAATAATACCTAAAGTAACAGAAACATCTGCCATGTTGAAAATTCCTGTTTTGAAAAATCCCAATTTTAAAATAAAAAAATCGGTTACCTTTCCATGAGCAATTCTATCAATTAAATTACCAATACCACCACCAATAACAAAAGCAAATGCACCTAATAGCCATTTGTTAATATATGTTTTTCGTAAAATATTTATTAATAAGGCTATCAGCACAACAACAGGTAATATTTGTAATAAAATTATTTTTAAGATAGGAGGAAAGCCTTCTCCAAAACCTAACATAGCACCCGTATTTTCGACATTAGTTAAAATGAAATTGTCATTTACTAATTGAATATATTCATTCTGATTCACATTTTTACGAACAATATTTTTACTTATTTGATCGCAACCAATATTTAAAAGAACAAGAATAAGAATGGTTATTTTTTTCAAAGTGTTATTTTGATTGCTAGATTAATATTGCTCTTCATCACTAGGAAAATCTCGACTTTTTACATCTGATACATAATTTGAAATAGCTTTTCCCATTTCTTCATATAAATTCATATATCTTCTTAAAAACCTTGGATTGAATTCTTGCGTTAATCCTACCAGATCATGAACAACCAATACTTGACCATCTACACCATTTCCGGCACCTATACCAATCACTGGAATAGTAACACTTTCTGCAACTTCTTTGGCTAATGTAGCTGGAATTTTCTCTAAAACAAGCGCAAAGCAGCCCGCTTTTTCAAGCATTATTGCGTCTTCTTTTAATTTTTTAGCTTCTTGATCTTCTTTTGCGCGAACAGTATAAGTTCCAAATTTATAAATAGATTGTGGAGTTAATCCTAAATGTCCCATCACAGGAATTCCAGCATTCAATATGCGCTTTATTGATTCTTTGATTTCAACACCGCCCTCAACTTTAACGGCATGTCCGCCACTTTCTTTCATGATTCGTATAGCAGATCTTAAAGCTTCTTTTGGATCACTTTGGTAACTTCCAAAAGGAATATCAACAACAACTAAAGCACGATTAACAGCTCTAATAACTGATGATGCATGGTAAATCATTTGATCTAAGGTAATAGGTAGTGTGGTCTCATGCCCGGCCATTACATTACTAGCAGAATCTCCAACTAAAATTACATCTACATTTGCAGCATCTATGATTTTTGCCATTGAATAATCATAAGCCGTTAACATAGAAATTTTTTCACCGTTTTTTTTCATCTCAATTAGAGATTTTACAGTGACTCTTTTGTACTCTTTTTTTGCAACAGACATTCGTTATTTTATTTGATGGGATAAAAGTAAGGAAATTGATTCGTATTTGTGAAGTTGTAACTTTTCAGTTTTTAAAAGTTTACTATTTTGTCCAATCTTTATTTTATCTTAGAACCAGTATTAAAATTATTTTTATGAGATCATTAGTCCTTTGCATGGCATTTTTGAGCATTACAATAATATCTGCTCAATCTGAAGAAAAAGAAATTGAAAATACAATAGCACATTTTTTTGAAGGCTTTCATAAACAAGATTCATTATTGATAAAGCAAAGAATACTTCCCACTATTGTGATGCAAACTATTGGTAAAGATTCTCTTGGTAATGCAATTTTAAAGCAAGAAAAATTCAGCTCCTTTTTAAAATCAATTGTTAGTATTCCTAAAACATTAAAATTTGAAGAAAGAATAATGGCTTATCATATTCAAGTAGATGGTGAAATGGCAAATGCGTGGACACCTTATGAATTCTGGACCAATGATACCTTTAGTCATTGTGGTGTAAATTCTTTTCAGTTATTTAAAGACGACGGTCAATGGAAGATAATTTATATTATTGACACACGTAGAAAAGGAGATTGTAAAAAAGAATAAATTTTATTTTTTGAGTTTTATAGGAATCCAAATTTCTTCTTCAGAATTTGGATTCGTTGGACTGTATTTTTCTCCTAAAAGCTCAAAATGTTCTCGATTATCCAATGTATAGTCAGATGTAGGTAGCCAATCTTTAAAAATACCATCAAATGTTTTTTGAAATTCAGAAGCAAGTCCTTTATGAAGAAAAACAGCATAAAGTCCACCTTTTAGGGTATAAGTATTTAAAGTATCAGGAATAAATTCAAAATTAGCCACCCCAATAGCAGCCCATTTTGTAAACTCTGTTTGCGGATCAAGATCATTAAAATCTGTAATAGAATTATAAATTTGCATGCTATACAAATCAGAACCTAACGTGTTTTTGATCTGCTTTTTAAGAGGCATAAAACTTTGCCAAAGCGCTCTTGTTGTATTGTTTGAATAAGACATTTTTCTGTAGGTGCCTATTAATTTTTTTTCAGAAAGCATTCTTATTTCAGGATTCATTTTTTCTATGTATAATCAGAATAAACTATAATTTATGATAAAGCAAAATCTTTATCCTTTATTAGCTCACTAATACAATCCCATAATTGTATTCTTTGATGGAGAGCTTGTTTTGCTATTTCTAAAGTTTCGTCCCATTTTTCAATATCGTTTCCGCAAAGTTCTGAGATCATTTGTAATGAAAGAGGCCCATGTTCGTCCCCATCGAGTTCTATATGACGCTCTAAATAGTAGGTGAGCTTGTTATATTGTTTGTTTTCTGAATCTGCAGCTTTTAAGATTTCTATAAACATATCAGGAATCACATCTTCTCTTCCAAAGGTAAAAGCCGCGGCAATAGCATGTGTTTTTTGTGTATTGATAACCTTAAAAGAAAACTCCACAAAATTAGAAACGGGAGTTGGAATATCAATTTTTTTTAGTGCATTTTGAATAGTATCTCCTGATTCAAGTAGTGTAATTAGTAAATTAATTTTTGAAGTTGATGCGCCTATTTGGTTCATTGCTTCTAAATACATTTCAAAATGACTTTTAGGTTCTCCTAACTCGTTAATGTCACTTTCTTCCCCATGTACAATTTCATTAATGAATCGTGCTAAAGTTGCGTTTTTTCTAGGAACCCAAGGAGTTGAAGTATTTGTTAGTTGAATTTGAATTGCTTTTAATAATGACATAAAATCCCAAACAGCAAAAACATGATTCTCCATAAATAATTTTATGTCATCTATATTTTTCAGATCCGTATACAACTTATGGTTTCTTAATTGAGATCTTAAATCCGATAATTCATTCTCAATGTATGCTAATTTATTCATTTTATTTTGTCAATTTTTTTTTGCGAAGTAACAAGAAAATGAAATAAAATCATTTAAATACGGATTAAAATTTTCTATAGTAGTATCAATTTATTAAACCCTTAAAAATAAAAATCCCTAATACAAATGCAATCAGGGATTTTTAAATAAGAATTTGGATGGCTATTTATTTTTTTTCTGCCTTTTTTCTTCTTTTTTTTCTTTGGCCGTTTTTAGTGGCTCTTTTTTTACGTTCTTCTTTGCGTCTTGACCTTTTGCCATGATAAAAGCTTATAAATTAGTATTTTACTTTTTGTAATTAAAAATCATTTATATTAAAGGTAATCTTTTTAGTTTTATTGTTCAATTTTTGATCAAAAAAATTAGTTCTGCTTAAAAGCACTTTTAATAGTTTCTTTGCCTCCAACAATAGGAAGTGTTAATTGAGTACTATTGGTATCTACGGTTAGTTCAGTACCAGGTTTTGGCAATAAGGTAAATTCGCTATCACTAGAGAAAATTAGTAACCCTATTTGTTGTCCTGCAGGAATGATTTGATCATCAGGTTGTAACTCAAAAGATACTTCATAGAACTTACCCACTTTTAACGGTTTACTTTCTACAATAGATTTATAATTTTGAGGATCAGCCCAACCACGCGTAATAATATTATCTGTAATTTTAGCACCTTCATTAGCATTCCAAGGGAGTGAAACTAGCCATACAGAAAGGTTTGCAGCTGGTTTACTACTTGCCAGTTTAATAGTAACTTTTGAAACTCCTGAAATATGTACTGCTTCTGTTAGTGTTGGAGAAACATATAAAAGTCTGTTTTTTGAACTTTCCACTTGGGCTAAACTAGCACCAGAAATGGTATAGTCATCTACTAAAGTTTCTGGTGTATTATTTTTAATTGCTTCTATAGATAAAGTACCCATTTTTGGAGCGCCATTTTGTAAATGTAAAACAACAGGGGCTGCTTTAGGGTTTGGGTAATCTTCATAAGGAGTTGGATTTTCTCTAGCATCATTTTCACGCACAATCCAAGCTTTTTTATCATTTTCAACACCATTGTCTATTCCGTGAAGGTAATGAGTAAACCACCGGTTCATCATTGTCATTGGTGGTGGTCCGCCATGACCGTTTTGGTGGTAATAAATTTGTGTGGGAATTCCTTTTTCTTTGGCAGCTTTATAAATTCTGTAGCTATGCTCTGGCATTACATTCCAATCATTAAAACCGTGAGACATAAGCAGAGCAGCTTTCATGGGTCCCATATCGTTAAGGTAATCACGACCAGCCCAAAAATCATTATAATCACCAGTTTCTCGATCCATACCTTTTGCCATTTCAGTATCTCTTATGACCTTGTTGCTGTAGGCGCGTTTACTTTCATCTCCACTATGAATAAAATCGTATAGCACATCAATATCTTCTCCTAAATATCCTCCTGGACTTCTCACTAAACCATTAGAGCGGTAATAATGATAATAAGACGTATTCGGCGAAATAGGAATAATAGCTTCTAGACCTTCAACACCTGTTGTGGCAGCGGCTAATGGTAAAGTACCATTATACGATGTTCCTGTCATGCCTACCTTTCCAGTAGACCAATAGGCTTCCACGGTTTCGTCTCCATCGGGAGTAGTAAAACCTTTTCCACGACCACATAACCAATTAATAACAGCTTTTGGAGCTAAAGATTCATTGTCGCCTCCTACCGTAGGTGAACCTTCAGAAAGACCAGTTCCTGGCGAAGACGAGTGTACAACAATATAACCTCGAGGCACCCATTTTTTAACTTCGTCATTAGAAATAATAGGGCGTTGGCCTCTACGGACTACTTCAACATGAGTACGTTCTGCTACTTTCTCTCCTAATTCATGTTTTACATTCCAAAATAATCCTTCTGCATTGCCAGCAGTACCCGCATAATAAGGACTCGATGCATAAATGACAGGAAGCTTTAAACCTTCGGTATCTGTTTGTTCTGGACGAGTCACATCAACATGCATGCGGTCTAATTTACCATCACCATCGCTGTCAAAACTGGTTTCTACCCATAAATCATAGCGAATCCATTTGTTTTCATCACTAAAACCTTCTACAATTTGCGCTTCACCGTCCTTAAATACTGGAACTGTCTTTTCGTTTTGAGCAAACCCCAAAGCCGAAATTAAAACGAGGAGACCTAGCGATAGGTTTCTTACTTCTAAATTAATAGTGTTTTTCATCATTTTTATCATATCAAATTTAACAGTCACTTAAAAATACACCTACAGCTAATCCGCCTTCAGAAGTCTCTTTATATTTGGTACTCATATCTTTTGCTGTTTCCCACATGGTTTGTACCACTTTATCTAAGGGTACTTTAGCATCTTCAGGATTAGATCCTAGCGCTAATTCTGCTGCGTTTATTGCTTTGATAGCTCCCATTGAATTACGCTCAATACACGGTATTTGTACGAGTCCGCCAATGGGGTCACAAGTAAGTCCTAGATGATGTTCCATGGCAATTTCGGCAGCCATAAGAACCTGTTCAGGGGTTCCACCTAATAACTCGGTAAGTGCTCCTGCTGCCATTGCTGAAGAAACCCCTATTTCTGCTTGACAACCGCCCATCGCAGCTGATATAGTAGCTCCTTTTTTAAAAATACTTCCAATTTCTCCAGAAACTAATAAGAATTTTTTAATGTGTTCAAAATCGGCACCGTGGTTTTCGATAACCATATAATACATCAATACGGCCGGAATAACCCCTGCGCTACCATTTGTAGGAGCAGTTACCACTCTCCCTAACGATGCATTCACTTCGTTTACCGAAAGTGCAAAACAACTTACCCATTGTAAAATTTGACGAAACTTTACTTCGGTTTGTCTAATGGTTGTAAGCCATTCTTCAGGAGTAGAATATGGTCGGTTTTCTTTTAATTTTTTATGGATATCAAAAGCACGTCTCCGTACATTTAATCCTCCTGGCAAAGAACCTTCGGTATGGCAACCTGTATACATACATTCTAACATGGTATCCCAAATGCGATGTAATTCATGGTCTATTTGAGCATCTGTTCGCAACGAACGTTCATTTTCTAGAACAATTTCCGAAATACTTTTCTTTTCTTCTTTGCAAAAGGCTAATAATTCTACTCCGGTACTAACAGGATAAGGAAATGATTTGAAAATTTCAATATTTTTTTTTGCTCTTTTGCGTTCTTCTTTTACGACAAAACCTCCGCCAATAGAATAATACGTGGCTCTTTTTTTCTTTCCATTAGTTAGCAAAGCTTCGAAAGTCATTCCGTTGGCATGAAAAGGAAGAAATTCTTTCATAAAAACGATACAATTTTCTGGTGCGAAAGGGATAGTTTTTTTACCCGCTAGTTCAAGCATTTTTTCTTCCTTGATGCGGGCAACAATAGTTCCAATATTTTCGATAGGAATATATTCGGGATCTTGACCTGATAAACCCAGTAGCAAGGCATAATCTGTAGCATGCCCTTTTCCTGTCAAGGATAAAGAACCATAGATATAGACTTTTACTTCAGCTACTTGTTCGAATACCTCAGTATCATGTAGCTCTTTTAACCATTTTTCGGCTGCGCGCCAAGGACCTAATGTGTGCGAACTAGAAGGTCCAACACCAATTTTAAGCATATCAAAAGTACTTATCGACTCCATAAATAATACATAATGTTATAAGTACATTTTACAAGGAATAAATGTACAGACTAATTTCAAAATCAAGAAATTATTTACTTAGGAAAAATTCCAATTATTAGGAATATATCCATATTTTTGTATCATGGAACTATTTTCTCATGGTAAGTTAAAGGGGGTTGAAAAAAGACATACTCCAGAAGTGTCTAAGCAAACAGGATTTCCAAGTCCTGCTACACATTATTTAGAGCCCACCATCAATTTAGAACAAGAATTGATTACCAATAGCGATGCTACATTTTACGTTCGTGTAGATAGCGATGCACTTGCTGAATTTACTATTTTAAAAAATGATGTTCTAATTATTGATCGTTCTTTTTATCCTAAAGAAAATGATTTAGCATTAGTAATTATTGAGGGTGAGTTTAAAGTAATTCGAGTACCGGCTAAAGAACATCGAGAAACGTTCCAATTATGGGGAGTCATCACATACATTATTCATTCTTGCAGATGATAGCACTGGTAGATTGTAATAGCTTTTATGCTTCGTGTGAAATGGTATTTAGACCAGATTTGTTAGGTAAACCTGTCGTGGTATTAAGTAATAATGATGGTTGTGTTATTGCTGCTAATAAAGAAGCAAAAGCATTAGCTGATATTCCTATGTTTGAGCCTGTTTTTAAAATTAAAAAGCAACTCATCGCTAATAAGGTGGTTTTCTTTTCTTCTAACTACACGCTGTACGGTGAAATGTCGCAAAGAGTAATTAATATCTTAAAAACATTTTCTCCTAAAGTAGAGATTTATAGTATTGATGAGTCTTTTGTGGATTTAAGTCATATAGCTACGGATGAATTAGAAGCTTATGGACATTTGATAAAAGAAACGATTTTTAAATTCACAGGACTTCCTGTTGGGGTGGGTATTGCACCAACCAAGGTTCTTTCAAAATTGGCCAATAAAATGTCTAAGAAAATTTCTGAGAAAAATCATGTTTGTGTTATAACTACAGAAGAAGATAGAATGATAGCACTCAAATGGTGTGCAATTAAAGATGTTTGGGGAATAGGGAGAAAGCATAGTGAACGACTTATTAAAATAGGAGTGGCAACGGCTTTTGATTTCAACCAAAAGCCTTTGGCTTGGGTTCGTAAAGAAATGACCGTAGTAGGGGAGCGCACATGGCGAGAATTAAGAGGAGACACAGCAATGGAATTTATAACCACTCCTAAAAAGAAAAAGGCAATTGGCACAGCAAAATCGTTCGGGAAAAAATTAGAGAATCTTGATATTATTGAAGAAGCCTGTACCTATTATGTTGGTGAGGTTACAGAAGTATTACGAGCTCAAAATACTTGTGCGAGTGCGATACATATTTTTTTGACCACAAATTACTTTAGTAATAGAGACCAGCAGTACACCAATAGTATTACCGTAACATTACCTATTCCTACTAGCGACACCTTTGTTTTGATAACTGAAGCAAAAAAGGCATTATATCACATCTACAAACCAGGCTATAGGTATAAAAAAGTAGGAGTTAATCTTCTAGGTATCATCCCTCAAGAATATGTGCAAGGTAATTTGTTTCATGATCAGAAAACATCTAAGAATAATTTAGCCAAAGTAGTAGATAATCTGAATAGTAAATTTGGAAAATCTAAAGTATGTTCTGCTTTGGTAGGCACTCGTATTAAAGACTGGGAACTTATAAAAGAAGAACGTAGTCCTCGATACACAACCCAATGGAAAGAATTACTTACCATAAAAAATTAGTTGCATCATTAAAAGATGTGTCATAAAAGTGTTTTAAAACAAAGTATATAGTCTGTAAAGATGCCAGCAATGGCAAGTAAAAAAGCGATGTACTTTATCATTCTACTTTAAAAATGACATCCTGTCAGTTTTTACTTCTTGGCATATTGTTTGTCAATTTCAACATAAATAAAAAAAACACTAATAATTAAACAATTATAAAATGAGTAAAATTATAGGAATAGATTTAGGAACTACAAACTCTTGCGTTTCTGTAATGGAGGGTAACGAGGCAGTAGTAATCCCGAATGCAGAAGGAAAAAGAACTACTCCATCCGTTATCGCTTTTGTTGAAGGTGGAGAGATTAAAGTAGGTGATCCTGCAAAAAGACAAGCGGTAACAAACCCAAATAAAACGATATATTCTATCAAGCGTTTTATGGGGAACAAGTTTTCAGAATCTAGCACAGAAGCTAAAAGAGTACCATATAAAGTAGTTAAAGGTGATAACGATACACCAAGAGTTGATATTGATGGTCGTTTATATTCACCACAAGAATTATCTGCAATGATTCTTCAGAAAATGAAGAAAACAGCAGAAGATTATTTAGGACAAACAGTATCTAGAGCAGTAATTACGGTTCCTGCTTACTTTAACGATGCACAAAGACAAGCTACTAAAGAAGCTGGTGAAATTGCTGGTTTAACAGTAGAACGTATTATTAACGAGCCAACAGCGGCATCGTTAGCATACGGTATGGATAAGAAAGATACAGATCAGAAAATTGTAGTTTTTGACTTTGGTGGAGGTACGCATGATGTTTCTATCCTAGAGTTAGGAGATGGTGTTTTTGAAGTATTAGCTACTGATGGTGATACGCATTTAGGTGGTGATGATGTAGATCAAAAAATCATCGATTGGTTAGCTGATGAGTTTAAGAAAGATGAAAGCATCGATTTACGTGATGATGCAATGGCATTACAACGTTTACGTGAGGCTGCTGAAAAAGCTAAAATCGAATTATCATCTTCTGCATCAACAGAAATTAACTTACCTTATGTAACAGCAACTGCTAGTGGTCCAAAACACTTGGTACGTACACTTACATTAGCTAAGTTTAACCAATTGATAGACGATTTAGTAAAAAGAACTATTGAGCCTTGTGCTACAGCATTAAAAGCTGCAGGACTTTCAAAAAGTGATATTGATGAGATTATCTTAGTAGGTGGTTCTACAAGAATACCTGCTGTTGTTGAAGCTGTTGAAAAATTCTTCGGTAAAAAACCATCAAAAGGGGTTAACCCTGATGAAGTTGTAGCGGTAGGTGCTGCAATTCAAGGTGGTGTATTAACTGGAGATGTAAAAGATGTATTGTTATTAGATGTTACTCCTTTATCTCTTGGGATTGAAACTATGGGTGGTGTAATGACGAAATTGATTGAAGCTAATACAACTATCCCTACTAAAAAATCACAAGTATTCTCTACAGCAGCAGATAATCAGCCTTCAGTAGAAATACATGTATTACAAGGGGAAAGACCAATGGCTGCGGATAACAAAAATATCGGACGTTTCCATTTAGATGGAATTCCACCAGCACAACGTGGTACTCCTCAAATTGAAGTAACTTTTGATATTGATGCTAACGGTATTATTAAAGTATCTGCAACAGATAAAGCTACGAATAAAACGCAAGATATTAGAATTGAAGCTTCATCAGGTTTAACTGAAGAAGAAATCAAGAAGATGAAAGCAGAGGCTGAAGCAAATGCGGAGTCTGATAAAAAAGCGAAAGAAACTGCTGAAAAATTAAATGAAGCTGATGGAATGATCTTCCAAACAGAAAAGCAGTTGAAAGAATTTGGTGATAAATTATCTGATGATAAGAAAAAACCAATTGAAGAAGCTTTAGAAGAGTTGAAAAAAGCATATGAGTCTAAAGATTTGGCTGTAATTACTCCAGCTTTAGATAAAATAAACGAAGCTTGGAAAGTTGCCTCTGAAGAAATGTATAAAGCGCAAGCTGATGCACAAGGTGGTGGAGCTGCTCCAGGACCAGATGCAGCAGCAGATACAGCTGCTGAAGGTGATAATGTAGAAGATGTTGATTTTGAGGAAGTAAAGTAATTTACAGTTCAATAAATACAATTGAAAAGAGAGCCAAATGGCTCTCTTTTTTATTTGGTACTTGTTTTGCTTTCATATGCTAGAATAACTATTAAATTTGTAGTATGATAAAAAACTACTTTTTTACTCTTACTAGAGTTTCAATAGCAATTATAATATTGCTAACATCATTTTTATCACATGCTCAAAAGGCTAAAATTTTTACTACAGCCGATTTTGATTTAACAGGAAACGTTAAGTATTGTTTGGTAAGTACCGATTATGGTAAAGAGGAATTTAATTTTAATGAAGATGGATTTCTTACGAAACTAAAAACTATTTATACGAATGATAATGACTATGATATTACCTATTACAAGTATTCAAATGATGAAATACTAGAAAAAAGAGTTGAAAATTATCGTGAAGGTGTTTTTGATAAGAATACATCTATTGCTAATATTTATACTATTGATACTACAGATACTCAAAAAAAAGTCACTGAAAAAATTATTTCTTACGCGAAAGAATTCTTAGAACAATATGAGTACACCTATGATGAAGATAGTAAGCTGATTAATATTGTTAGAAATAATGAGGAAGGTATAGAAAACACAATTGTAGCATATGCTGATGTTAAAGGTGAAGCAACGACAACGTATACAATTAATGGGGAATTGCAAAAAACAATTCGTGTATCAGAACATAAGACAAAAACATATACAATACAGCGAATTGAACTTACTAAAGACTATTTAGAGGGTAAACCTCATAAAGCTGTTGAGCAAATTTTTAATGAAAACAATAAAATAGTCTCAGAAAATACATTTAGCTACGATACTATTTCAAAATCATTTATATCGCAAGAATTGAAAACGTTTGCATATAATAATTTAGGTATGGTTTCTGAAATTAAAACCAAGACCGGAAAAGGCATGGTAGTTAAAAGTTTTATTTACCAGTATGATAATGGAGATAAAGGTAATTGGATCAAACAGATTATCACTCCTGATAATACCTATATTACTCGTAAAATTAAGTATTATGAAACTCCTGTTATTGAGGAGTAATTTTTAATAGATTTTTCGGAAGTTTTTGATTAGTTGTATATAATAGATTTAGTAAATGAGGTTAGTGTAAGGGAAAAACTAAATTTATTTAATTGAATACTTAATATGATAAAACCTAAAGAACATAAAGACGAAAAAGAAAGGCTTAAATTTTTAGAATCATTTTCTATTCTTGATACATTGCCAGAAATAGATTATGATAATTTAACGGCTATTGCTTCTGAAATTTGCAATACCCCTATTGCGCTTGTGAGTCTTTTAGACAATAATCGCCAATGGTTTAAATCTCATAAAGGACTAGATATTTCTGAAACCTCCAAAGATTTTGCATTTTGTGGTCATGCAATAAACGAATCTGATAATTTTTTAATAGTACAGGATGCAAGAAAAGATGAGCGATTTTATGATAACCCATTAGTAGTAGGCGATCCGAATATTGTTTTTTATGCTGGTGTAGTATTACAAAACGAAGACAAACTACCATTGGGTACCTTATGTGTAATTGATAGTAAACCCAATTTTCTTAATCAAAGTCAAATCAACTCTTTAAAGGCTTTAGCGAATCAAGTGATGAATCTATTGGAACTTAGAAAAAATAAGATTCTTTTAGAAAATACTATTATAGAGCTTGAAGAAAACAATAAAGAACTAGAAAGGTTCGCTTATATTGCGGCTCATGATATAAAATCACCTTTAAATAATATAGGTTTATTACTTCAATCACTTTCAAAGGAATACGGTCACAAAATTGATTCTGAAGGTCAAAAAATAATAAGCTTTATTTCACAATCTTCAGAAAAGTTAAAAAAACTGATTGATGGGTTATTAGAGTATAGTAAATCGGTAAAATTACTTAGTGAAGATAAAACGGAAATGAATCTTGACCTGTTAATAGCAGAAGTAGCTGGGCTTTTTTCTTTTGAGAATAAATGTAGTGTTACTCTTAAAACAAATTTAACAACGGTTTATTTGAATCGAACTGCTTTAGAGCAAATTTTAATCAACCTTATTGCAAATGCTAATAAATATTGTGATAAAGAGATTGCAGTTATTGAAATTGAAGTTAAAGAAAATGCAACGCACTATCAAATAGCTGTTAAAGATAATGGACCTGGAATTTTAAAAGAAAATCAGAACAAAATATTTCAAATTTTTGAAACTCTTTCAAATACAGATAAATTTGGTCATACAGGAAATGGAATAGGACTAGCTACAGTAAAAAAATTAATAGAGCGTTTAGGAGGTGAAATTAATGTTGAATCTGAATTAGGCAAAGGTTCTATATTTAATTTTACAATTAAAAAGTAATACAATGCTCAAAATTTTCAAAAAACTCAAATAAATCATTTTTGAATTTGGTGTTAAAAAATGCTTAGTAAGCATACAAAATTATAGCACTGAAATACATAATAAGGAAGTTAAATAAAATATTATCAAAAGTAAAACACTAGAAGGCACCTATCAAATTATTGG
>TARA_R110000796_G_scaffold3313_5_pt1 | contig 101363 bp, 94 predicted proteins | sample TARA_R110000796 | Tara Oceans TARA_R110000796 (sample SAMEA4397815) | marine metagenome | biome: Polar Biome; feature: [SRF] surface water layer (ENVO:00010504); material: water (ENVO:00002006), including particulate matter (ENVO:01000060) such as... | depth 5 m
TTATATCTTGGTGCAGTTTTTTACAATGACCTTGGTAAATTCCGCCAATAGCTTTAATTTGTTTGCGCGAGCAATTACAGGCATAAATAAGGTTTTTATTGTGTAAAGAGTTAACAACATCTTGGTATAAATCTAAACGTTGTGTTTGATAAACGACGTTTTCATCCCAGTGCAGAGAATAGGCTTGTAAGGTATTTAGAATGTCGGTGTCGGCGCCTTTTACAACGCGAGTGGTGTCTATATCTTCGATGCGAACTAACCATTTTCCTTGGTTAGCTTTAGCATCAAGATAGCTACCTACAGCCGCTACTAATGAGCCAAAATGTAATGGCCCAGAAGGAGACGGTGCAAAGCGACCGCAGTATTTACGCGTTGGCGTAATAACGGCTGTAGTAAACATAACTAATTAATATAAGTTAATTAGCCACGTCCAGATTGCTTTTCTTTAATTTCTGCAAGTGTTTTACAGTCTACGCATAAATCAGCAGTCGGGCGCGCTTCTAAGCGGCGAATACCAATTTCGATACCACAAGACTCACAAAAACCAAAATCATCTTCTTTAATTAAGTTGATTGTTTTTTCAATTTTTTTGATCAGTTTACGTTCGCGGTCACGAGTACGCAGTTCTAAAGAGAACTCTTCTTCTTGCGCAGCACGGTCAACTGGATCAGGAAAGTTAGCAGCTTCATCTTGCATATACGATTTAGTACGATCAACTTCGTTGCGTAAATCGTTACGCCAAGTTTCTAAAATTGTTTTAAAATGAACACGTTGTGCTTCATTCATATACTCTTCACCTGGTTTTTCTTGGTATGGTTCTAAACCGGCTTGAGCCAATAATCCTAATCTATTTTGGTTTGGCATAACTCTCTCCTAAATCCTTAATTTAATGCCTCAGCATTAGCCGGCGGTATAAATAACAGAATCTTATACCCTAGGCAAATTTATTTTTAATTAATCGAATTAGCTGTAACCACGTTTATTGATTTAAAAGTATGATAAGTAATATTTGTACTTTTTTTAATCGCACTATCGGTTTCTAAACTTGCCTATATATGTGGGCTAAAATTTAAAAAACAAGGTGTTACTTAAAGTTTACTTTATATATTTAGCCCATTACCGCTGCTTTATATTTGTATTTACCAAAACCTAATTACAACACTTTGTATTAAATGATGATTATATAAAAGGGAGCTTCTCTTTTAAGATGATTTCGTTGGTAGAAATATCTGCTTTATATGCTAATACCTCAACGCCTTGGTTAATTGCCTCATTTAGTAACTGTGCATATTTATTGTCTATATGAGCAGCAGCGCTTACCTGGTTTATTCCCTGGTGCAGTACAGCAAAAAGTAATACTGCACGATGACCTTGCTCTACCATCTCTATTAATTCGCGAATATGTTTTTGCCCGCGCAGAGTTGGTGCATCAGGAAAGTAGCCTTGGCCACTGCGGGGGTTATCTTGGCTTAATAGCGTTACCGATTTAACTTCAACGTAGCAATTAGGACGCTCATCGCTGGTTAGTAAAAAGTCGATACGGCTGTTTTCGTTGCCATATTTAACTTCGCTTTGTAATTGCTCATAATTGCTAAGCTCACTAATAAGATTGGCATTTATAGCTTCAGCAACCACTTTATTTGCCACTGCGGTATTAACGCAAATAAGTTGCGATAAGCTATTTTGGGTGAGCTCTAACGATTGCGGGTATTTGCGTTTGCTATTAGTACTGGTGGAGTAAAAAGCATTAAAACCGGGTTCAGCGCAGCCAGTCATTTTACCTGTATTGGCACAATGGGCGGTAAACTCTGAGCCATCACTGAGCTGTAAATCAGCTAAAAAACGTTTATAGCGTTTTAATAAGGTGGCTGATTGCAGGGCAGGTTGGTACTTCATAATAACTTCCGTAGCGTAATTTATGTTATTTATCTCAAGCTGTTGGGAACTCAAGCGCTCTATAGTAAACTCGGTGGCACATTTAAGTGCAAGGATATTCTAACATGAGTGAAAAATTTGTTGTTCAACTAAGCGAGCAGTCAGCACCAAGCCATTGGGGCGAAAACGCGTCGTTATCTTTTAATGAACACGGGGCAACCGTTCATTTATCTGAGCAAGAAACATTAAAAAATGTTCAAAAAGCAGCGCGTACTATTGCTACTCAAGGCGTAAAAGCTGTTGAACTAACTGGCGATACTTGGTGTACCGAAAGCCAGTGGGCGTTTTATCAAGGGTTTGTAACGCCTAAATCGTTAAATGGCGTTACCTTTGTTGACAATGCACAGTCAGATATTAAAGAGCTAGGTAACTTAAAAACCTCAGCTATTTGGGCTCGCGAAATGGTTAACGGTACTGCCGATGACATTTACCCAGAAAGCCTTGCTGAAAAAGCCGCTGAATTTATTCAATCGTTAGCGCCTGAGCATGTGAGCTACCAAATTATTAAAGGCGATGCATTATTAGAGCAACAGTGGATCGGTATTCATGCTGTTGGCCGTGGTAGTGTTCGCCCGCCAGTTTTACTTGAGCTTGATTACAACCCAACAGGCGACGCAAATGCGCCAGTAAGCGCTGCGCTTGTAGGTAAAGGGATTACGTTTGACTCAGGCGGTTACTCAATTAAGTCAAGCGAAGGTATGCTAGGCATGAAGTGCGATATGGGCGGTGCTGCTACAGTAACGGCTGGTTTGGCACTGGCTATTAATCGCGGTATTGAAAAACGTATTAAGCTGTTTTTATGCTGTGCAGAAAACTTAATTTCTGGCCATGCTTATAAATTAGGTGACATTTTAACGTATAAAAATGGCACTACAGTTGAAATTGTAAATACTGATGCTGAAGGGCGTTTAGTATTAGCTGACGGCTTAATGGCCGCAGGTGAGAGTGGTGCGCCATTAATTATTGATGCTGCAACACTAACCGGCGCTGCGCTAGTTGCTGTTGGCCAAGAGTACAATGCTTTGTTTGCACTTGATAAAGAGCTAGTACGTGAAGTTGAAGACTTTGCTTCTCAAGAAATGGAAGCAGCGTGGCCATTACCACTTGAAAAGTGGCATCAGCAAAACTGCCCATCGGCTTATGCCGATACAGCTAACAGCCGTGCGCAAAAAGGCGGTGGTTATGGTGGTGCATCAAATGCGGCTGGTTTCTTATCGCGCTTTGTAGCAAATGATGGCAAAGGCTGGGTGCATATTGATCTGGCAGCTGCATTTAATATGAGCAGCACTAACCAATGGGCTGCAGGCGCTACCACACAAGGCATGCGTACTGTTGCTCGCACCTTGTTAGAAAAAGCGTAATATTTGCAGAGTTAGTTTATTAAAAAACTATAATAGGCACCGTTTGGTGCCTATTTTTTTGTGCTGCAAACAAGCATTTTGATTTAAATTACGGTAAAATCCCTCGCCTTAGATGTTTGAACGTTTCATTTACAGCTTTAATCTAAGCTGCGCTCAAATGTTGTACTCACCACTGGGATCCTAACTATGTCAGATAAGTGCTATATCACGGCTCAACAATTACTTGAAGATTCATTTCGCGTAGCAGCGCAAGTGTATAATGATGGCTTTCGTCCAGATTTCATTATTGGTATTTGGCGAGGTGGTGCACCCATAGGTATTGCAGTGCAAGAATTTTACGATTACAAAGGCATTGAAACCGATCACATTGCGGTACGTACATCGTCTTATTATGGCATTGGAAAGCAATCTAAAGAGATAAAAGTACATGGTTTACACTACATTGTAGAAAATGCTAATGCAGGTGACTCATTACTTATTGTTGATGATGTGTTTGACTCTGGCCGCAGTATTTTTGCATTAAAAGAAAAGCTTTCAGAGCTAATGCGTTTAAACTTACCGCGCGATATTCGCATTGCATGCCCTTACTACAAGCCTAAAAACTCTAAAGTAGACATGAAGCCAGATTACTATATTCATGAGTCTGAAGAATGGCTAGTGTTTCCGCATGAGTTATCGGGTTTAACACCGGATGAAATTATTGCTGGCAAATCAGACCTAGCAAAAATACATGACATTTTGCTAGAAAAATAATCAACCTGCATAAATAAAAAAAAGGCCATTAAGGCCTTTTTTTATGGATAAAACTTAACGTTTCAACCTATGTAACCTGATGTAATAAATTACAATTGCGCAAAGCTATCTACATATTGGCTTAGGCGCGGTATATCTACTGCTAATAAACCTTGGGTACTTCTTTGTACTAAGCTTTTTTCTACGAGTTCTGTTACAACGCGCCTGTAAGCGCGCTCAGTGGTTGCAAAACGTTCTGCTTCGGCATTTACCGTAGGATACGCACGCAACAGTGTAGGGTTGTTGTTCTCGGCTCTTAGTAGGCAGTCTTTAGCTATGTTATAGCTCAGTGGCAGTAATAATTTATCTAGGTTTATTTTTTGATTTTCTTGAAATTTAGCCGCTATAGTTTGTGCTGTGTATAAACTCAGCTCAGGTTTTTCAAGTAATAACGCACGCCAATGCTTTAACTCAATTAAATTATAAGTTACATCGCTAAAACAGGTTACTGTATAAATACAGGGGTTATTATTGAGCGCTTCTATTTCACCAATGAGGGTGTTATTGCAATCGAGTTGACCAAGCAGCAGGCGTCGTCCGTTACCTACATCGTAACTAAACGACACAGTTCCGCTGCGCACAAGTACCAACTTAGTTAAAGGCTGGTCTTGTTGTATTAATATTTCTTTTTTTGATTGCTGATAACTACTACCGGCAAAGGTAAGTAGTTGTTCAACAAGATAACTGGAAAAATGGTATTGAAACATCAATCATACTCTTCGGACAATTGTCCTATTTATTGCACCTTAATGGCGATAGCATCAAAGCTCTAAGAAATTATGTTAAATTAATTAACATGTCAGGTGCTGCTAATATAATGGGCTGGCACTGTTGGACTAATTATTTGAGCAGTATAGCTGCTGATAACCAACAGAGTTTTAAGCCATTTATAGGTTAACTTTTATTTAGCTGTTACGTTGCTGTACAGATTCAATGTACTAAAGTTTAATATGCAATGCTAACCTAAAGCCTAGGAGAGAACAATTGAGTTGGGAATATTTAGGTTATATAGCATCTGCTTTACTGGTTGCATCGTTAACAATGACCGACGTGGTAAAGCTGCGTTGGTATAATTTATTTGGGTGTATCGCCTTTACTATTTATGGCTTAGCTATTGGTGCAGTACCCGTTGCCTTTACTAACGGCTTACTCGCGTTTGTAAACGCGTATCATATTATTAAATTATACCGTAATAAACAGCCAGAGCCTAAAAAGGATTAGCCTAAGCTAATCCTTTTTGGTTTTTATAAGATTGCGTCAAGCGCTATGCCGTCAACGCGGCGAGTGGGATATAACGACTCAACCACAAAACTAGGCACAAATCCTTTAGCCGAAGACACCACTACCTTTGACTTAGCGCCAATAATACGTGCGTTTACAATAACACCGCGATTGGTATAAGTAAGTGTGCCAGTTAAAGTGTATTCAATATGCGGGTAGCCTTTAATTTCTCGACCATTACGACTAAATGAAAAGTCGCCATTTGGGGTTACATGTACAGTACCTGTGTGTTTGTAATCTACAACAGATAATCCAAACTCTTGTAGTTCAGTAATAAAACTCTCAGCTAAATGGTTACCAAAAATATTAGTTGTTTGTAGGTTATCATCTAAATTTACAAAAGAAGTAATGGCAATAGGGGTATTACTATTTATGTAATTCATATTTTCAATTAGCTTCATGGCTAATTGTTCGGTGTAATTACTAAGTAATTTACTGCTATTTATTGGGCGGTAATTTTTTTCTGGAAACTGCCAGTTACTCACGCGAGGCGAGTCATTTTGAACGTGCCTTTTGTTATGAGAATAGTCATTATGAGGAGCGTGACCATTGTAAACAGGGTGACTAGAACAAGCTGAAAGTGAAAGGGTAAAAAGTGCCGATAAAGTAAGAGATATTTTTTTAGATAACATGTTTTCTTCCTGAAACATAAGGGGATTTTTAAATACCCCACTTTATCGACACACTTTTTGATTACTTTAATTAAATTTTATCATTAATTTGTTATTTTCAGTTTGTATTCAGTTTATTGCGCAGTCACAGCCTCTTTTTCGTAACGAAGTTTGCCTGCAATCCATGTTTGTAATACGTTTATTTTATATAGTTCATCAACCGGGGCTTTAAAATAATCTTTATCTATTAAAATAAAGTCGGCCCACTTTCCTTGCTCTAAACTACCCACTTTAAACTCTTGATGCGCTGCATAAGCGCCGCCTAGGGTAAAAGCACGCAGTGCGTCTTCACGGCTTAATACTTCGCTAGCGCGCCAGCCCTGGGTTGGTTGTTGGTTGTGATCCATACGAGTAATTGTTGCATACAAGCCATCAAAAGGATTTGCCAATTCTATTGGGTAGTCAGATCCTGCTGCAATCACTGACCCTTGTTTTAAAAAGGTTTGCCATGCATAAGCACCCGCTAATTGCTTTTCGCTTAAGCGTTGCTCTGCCATGTGCATATCAGAGGTGGCATGCACTGGTTGCATTGAAGGAATAATTTTTAATGTTTTAAAGCGCTTAATATCATCAAGCGTTACTATTTGTGCATGCTCCATACGGTTACGTAGTAAAATTCCACCGGTTGCTTTAAATACATTTTTATAAGCATCTAGTACGATGTGGTTAGCTTTGTCACCAATTGCATGGGTGTTGGCACTAAAACCGCTTTTAAAACTAAGCGTAAATAGCTCTTCTAGTTTTTGCTGGGTTTCGAGCATTAAGCCATGGTGGTTTTTTCTGTCGGCATAATCCTCAATTAGCGCCGCGCCACGCGAACCTAATGCGCCATCAGCATAAACCTTAACGCTGCGAATAGACATAAAGTCGTTGGCATCTTGGTATCGACCTGCTTTTAACATGGTTTTTAAATCAGGACTCGCGCCACTGAGCATTGCCACAATACGCAGTGGTAAATTGCCTAGTTCACCGCGTTCTTTGTATAACTCCCAAGTGGTTTTATCTATACCCGCATCATGGGTTGAGGTAATCCCTAAACTTAATAAATGATTACCGGCAGCATCTAAAGAGTCACTAAGAGTTTGTTTTGATGGTTTTGGCATAAATTGTTTAATTAACGATTCTGCTTTATCTACAAATATACCAGTAGGATTGCCAAATTCGTCTTTAATAATTTCGCCGCCTTCTGGCGATTGGGTGTTTGCAGTAATGCCCGCAAGCTCTAGGGCTTTGCTATTTACCCAAATAGCGTGGCCATCAATTCTCGATAGTACAATAGGGCGATCGCTCACTACTTTGTCTAAATCGGCAGCGGTAGGAAACTGCTTTTTTTGCCACAGCTCTTGATTCCAGCCACGGCCAATAATCCAACCTTGTTTGTTATTTGCAAATACCTTGAGTTTATTAGTAACTTCATCAATAGAAAGCGCACCGCGTAAATCTAATTGTGACAGGTTATTACCTAAACCAATAATGTGACCGTGTGCGTCAATTAAACCCGGTAATAGCGTATTGCCATGAGCGTCAATAAGCTTGGCATCAGGAAAGCTATTTTTTAGCGTATCGCCGCCAAGTTTAACTACTTTACCGTTTTTTATAACTAAAGTAGAAAACTGCTGCACTTCACCTTTGTACAAAGGTGTGTAGCCGTTGGCGTTGTAAATAACTTTAGTTTGCGCAACCGCAAGGCTTGAGCCTGCGCAAAGGCAAGCGAGTAGCAATGGTTTGATTATTTTTTTGAGTGGCATAGTGAGCTTATTTTTATTGTTAATGGCTTTAACATAACAAACTCACTTTTATAATACCAACCACTTGAGGTGGTTGGATTGTTATTTGTGCAGAGTAAGCCAGTTAATTTATTGGTAAATTAATTACTGACTTGCATAAAGTGTAAATTCGCTTAAAGAAAGGTGGCCGTCTTTGTCTTTATCGTAACTTGCAAAACGAGACCATAGGGCAGGGTCACTGGCTGTTTCTGCTCGGCTTAATAAGCCGTTTTGGTTACGATCAAATTTTTCAAATTGCTTGGCAATGTTATTGCTGCTGGCAAAGCTTAGTGTGCTACAAACACTAAGCGCAACGAGCGCTATATAGCTTATATTTTTCATAAATTACTCAGTAGAGGTTATTCGTAAGATAATTTTTAAATTCAACCAATGAAATTTTATTATCTTGGTTTTTATCCCATTTGCTAAAGTTGTTTAGTAAGTGCGGTTGAGCCTCAAGCTCATGGTGAATTAAATAGCCGCTTTGATCTGTATCAAGGTGATCAAAACGTTGCTTTACATCAAGTGCTAATGAATTAAAGCTTAGTAATAATAAGCAACTAACTAAACAAGCGCGTATCTTCATGGTGCTCCTTCGCAAAGCTCATTTTAATGTCATTCGTAATAAAATAAAGTACTTGCCATAATTTAACGCCCAACATTAAATCCATTTACACACTCCCTCAGGGGTTATAGCAAATACTTTTAGTTAATTTTACAAGACCAAACTTGAATTTAAACTTAAGGCTTAAACGCCTCAAACTCTTTTTTAGAGATCATTTCATCGTTATTTACATCTAAATCAGAAAACTGTTTCATTACTTCTTTATCTTTTTTGGCTTCGGTAATAGATATTTTTCCATCCATATTTTTATCTAAAAAAGCAAAACGAGCATTAAACGATGAAGCCAGGGCAGTAGCACTAATAACTAAAAACAGTAACGAAAATGCGGCTATAAGCTGTTTCATAAAAAACTCCTTTGGTTACTAGGTTAGTTACTTAATAAACTGTTTAAACTCATCTAGCGACAGCTGACCATTTTGATCAGTATCTATTTGTGAAAAGTTTTCATGAAGTACGGCGTCCTCACCAGCTTCAGCTTCGCTGAGAGTACCGTTACTGTCTTTATCAAGTTCATTAAAAGTAGCTTGTACATCCATTGCCAGCGCGTTAGCGCTCAAAAAGCCTAGCGCAACGATTGGCATAATAATTAAAAAGCGATTACTCATGGTCATTTCCTTATAAGATAAACTTAGATTAACTATTACAAAAACGATGCCAATTATTTTTACCGTTTAAATTCAGTTGCTTATGGTTTTTGGTGTTATAGGTTAAGCAAGTTTTACAGGTATCTGTGTGTTTTTTGCAACGAAATTTGGCTTATAAATAAAGAAGCAATATAAATCAAAGAGTTGAGTTGTTGCTGTTTGGCAACAGGCGGCTTTACAGTACGAATAACAGATATGTAAATTGATTCAGCTAGTGTATAACTTAAACGCTTAATAATAGGCTGTTTAAAGTTACTAAAGGATGGATGCAATGCCAGCAGTGATGGCTGAAAAATACAAAGCAATACTTAATTGGCGCCCTAATTTAATTAGCCAGTTTGTAATGAGTATGCTGCTGTCGTTATTACCCTTATCGTTAGTGGTTATTGTATTTTTAAATGCGCTTAATAAGCAGTTAGCTGTAACTCAGCAAATTGTTAGTAATAACTACCAAGTAACTAAATCGTTTAATATTTTAAAACAAGAACTCAATAGTTTAGAGCGCGCTACTCGGCAAAATTGGGTACTAAAAAGTGAGTCACTCGATACGCTCATAGTTGATAAGTGGCAAGCATCGCTACAAAGTATTGAAGATCTTACACGTATAGCGCCCAGTAAAAGTCACACCGCACAATGGCAGCGTTTAACGAATACTCTGCAACTAGCACACACTCAACTTGTTGAACAAAAACAACAGCAGGTAGCCTTGTTTTTACCTATTAGCGATTTACTCGCCGAACTTACCTTATGGTTACGCGATAAAAGCGAAACCCAAATTACTAATAATCAAAAAGAAATAGCGCAGTTACAAACTTCATTTATTAACTGGCTGGTGGCGCTAATTCCGCTAACACTCTTAGTAGGAGGCGGTTTTTTGTGGCGTATAAGTGGCCGCTTAAAAAGCTTGACTAAAATTATTGGTAAATTAGGGCAAGGTGACTGGCAACAAAAAATAGCCGTGCAAGGCTCAGCAGAGCTAGTTGAATTAGGTAATAAATTACAATGGGTGCAAGCTCAGTTACATATACTTGAGCAGCAAAAAGACACCTTTTTACGCCACGTTACCCACGAACTTAAAACACCTCTAGCCTCAATGGTCGAGGGCACCGACTTGCTCAGCGATGAAATAGTTGGCCCTATAACTAAAGAGCAACGCGCTGTACTTGAGCTTATTAGCCAGTCTATGGTGCGCCTTCGTACTATGATTGACAGCCTACTTAGTTATAACGCGATTCGTACTAGTAAAGACAGCGTAAGTGAGGTTGAGTTTAATCATTTAATTAATAAAATTAATAGTCATTTTGAGCACCGCCTAACAGCCCGAGAGCAAACCCTTATTTGGCATAACAACTTACCTAATAAGGCGCTTGCGTTACCTGGGGAGTTAATTGAAATGATTTTAGTGCAATTAATTTCTAATGGCTTAAAGTTTTCACAACACGGGCAGGCAGTATCTATAGCGTTAACCTTTGAGCACAGTAAGCTAAAAATGGCGATAAGCGACGAGGGATGCGGAATTAAAGAGCACGAAAAAGCACATGTTTTTAGCGCATTTTATCAAGGTAAGCATAGCAAAAATGTTACGCTACAAGGCAGTGGCTTAGGCTTAACTATTGTTAAAGAGTCAGTAGAGCAATTAAACGGACAATTATTAATAGAGCAAAATGAACCCCAAGGTTGTCGATTTTTAATTACGCTTCCCATAATAACAAATCAAGGAGTTAACTAGCATGACCTCGCGTTTAATGGCTATTTTATGTGTGTGTGGCAGTGCCATCATTTTATCGGGGTGCAAAACTAATAACCCCCAACAGCAAGTGGTTGATAGCCCAGTGGCGCAAACTCAAACTAAAGTAACGAGCGATAAAAACAGCCAGCCAAGCCCAAAGCCTCGGCCTAAAAGCGATCCTATGTATCCCCCTGCGGAGCAAGTAATAGCCTGGCATGCTAATAAATGTGGTGGTTTTAAGTTAACCCCAGATAACAAAGATTTTGTTGGCGAAAAAGAACTAAAAAACTTTTTTCAATTTATGTGTTTAAACACTAGTAGCGATCCTAATACGGTAATGAGTAAGTTACTTAAACTTGACCAAGCTTACTATTGGCCAGACGATATAAAACAGTATTTATGGCTACAAAAACAACAAGTAACACTACAAATAAATGCTAAAAAAGAGCAGCAAGCACTTAATAATAAAATGCAACAAACGCTCTCGTCATTAGCAACCATAGAGCAGCAACTGTTATTACGCGAAGAAACTAAGGAGCAGTAGTTATGCCAGCAATAAAACCGCAAGGTGCAAAAGTATTATTAGTGGATGACGATGCCAGCTTATTAAAATTGCTTGCTATTCGTATCGAATCAAAAGGCTACGAGGTTACCACCTGCGAGAGCGGCCTAACTGCGTTACAAATATTAAAAAGCCAAGTGTTCGATGCCGTAGTAACCGACCTGCGCATGGACGAAATGGATGGCATGGCACTGCACCGCCAATTGCAAAGCCGCTATCCGGCATTGCCCGTTATTATGATGACAGCGCATGGCTCTATTCCTGATGCGGTAGAGGCTACCAAACAAGGCATTTTTGCATTTATTACCAAACCAATAGATAAAGACGAGTTATTCGACAGCTTAGCAAAAGCGATAGAAATACACGGCGTAAATGCCGATGAAATAATACCCACTAGCAATATAGTTACCCGTAGCGGCGCTATGCTACATTTGCTAGAGCAAGTTAAACTGCTAGGGCCAACGCAAGTTAACGTATTAATATCGGGAGCCAGTGGTACGGGTAAAGAGTTATTAGCTCAAGCTATTCATCAGCATAGCCATGTAAGTAAAGGCCCATTTGTAGCGATAAACTGCGGCGCAGTACCGGGTGAACTGCTAGAGTCAGAATTATTTGGTCATAAAAAAGGTTCGTTTACTGGGGCAATAAAAGATCACCAAGGACTGTTTCAACAAGCTGAGGGAGGCACCTTATTTTTAGATGAAATAGGTGATATGCCGCTTAATTTACAAGTTAAGTTACTGCGCGTATTGCAAGAAAAAACCATACGTCCAGTCGGCTTTCAAGAAGAAATAGCCATAGATGTTCGCATTGTATCGGCAACTCATAAAAACCTCCCCGAAGCGATTATAAATCAGCAGTTTAGGGAGGATTTATACTACCGCTTAAACGTGGTTAATTTAAAACTCCCTCCTTTGTGCGAGCGTCGCGAAGATATAAGTCTACTTGCACAATACTTTAGCGCCAGTATTGCAAAGCGAATGAAGCAAAGCGAAAAACACTTTGCCAACGACGCCATGCACGCACTCGTGCGTTACGACTGGCCAGGTAATATTCGCCAACTTCAAAACGTGGTAGAGCAAGTTGTAGCACTTACCCCAAGCGAAGTTATTTCAGAGCATTTAGTGCTAAGTGCATTAAATAGCAACGAAAAAAATGTAGAGCCATTGTCGCTAAACGACGCTAAAAAAGAATTTGAACGCGACTACGTAATAAACACCCTTAAAATGGCTGGTGGAAATGTCGCCGAAGGCGCAAAACTAGCTAAACGTAACCGTTCAGATTTTTATAAACTGATTAAAAAGCACAATATAGATGTTGATAATTTAGCTTAAATAACCAATTTATAGGAACTAAACATGCAGTTATTTATGGTGTATTTAGGTGGGCGAATTCAGGGCTGTCATATAGAAATGCACGACATTCGTTTTGTAGTTGGGCAAAACATTGAGCAAACCTATACTAAATTAAAAAGCCAATGGGTGGGCGACAAAAACAGCGTGCATATGGATAGCTACATGGCAATTAACCACATAGATGGTTATAAAGTTACAGTAAGCGACACGCCCGTTGAGCAAACTAAACAGCTTTACTTTGTAAACTTAGGCGCCTACAGAAGCGATTTAATGGCTGAGCAACACGACTTTGCACTGTATGTAGCAAGCAGTAGTCAAGAGGCCAAACAGCGCGCTAAAAACGATTTACTCGCTGGCTTTAGCCATATTCATAAAGATGATTTACACGACGTAGACGATTGCTTTGCAATAGATTTACTCGACAGCCAGCTTAGTATAAAACTGACCCCAAGTGGGCAAGCACAAAAAATTAAACCTGATTGGTTTGGTTATCATGTACTTTAAACACATAACGCAGGATTAAGAATCCTGCTCGTTTTGTTCTTTTTTTTCGCTTTTAGCCGCCATTTTAAAGGCTACAACCACTAAGCCAAACATTGCAAATGGTAGCGCTGCTAACATGTATTCAATCATGTTACTGTCTTGATAATCTGCTTGCATAAAAAAGTGCCCCACCACACACATTAAAATAACCACCAGTAATATAGGCAGTAGCATGAGTTCTTTTTTTGCAGAGTGCTTTTTCATTGTTGTTATGACTTTAGCTAAAAATAAAGCGCTATTGTAATGAGCAAGTTAGCGGTAGGTCAAACTACTCAGACTTTTAATATGGTTTTGGGTATAATTAGTACCATTAATTGCAGTTTTGGTATTTGTTTTTGGAGGTTACGTGGATAAAGCATTGGAGCAGGTTTACCTAGTTGGTGGTGCAGTGCGTGATTTACTGCTAAAAAGAGCATCAAATGACAACGATTATGTTGTTATTGGCGAAACGCCACAGACAATGGAAGCGTTAGGCTTTGTGCCAATAGGTAGCGACTTTCCGGTTTACTTACACCCAAAAACCAAAGAAGAATATGCACTTGGGCGCACTGAGCGAAAAAGTGGTAAAGGCTATACCGGTTTTGTGGTTGATGCCAGCCCAGATGTGACTCTAGAGGAAGACTTAGCCAGACGTGATTTAACTATAAACTCTATGGCGCTCGATGCTAACGACAATATAATTGACCCATTTAACGGCCAACAAGACCTTAAAGATAAAATACTGCGCCATACAACAGATGCATTTGTAGAAGACCCAGTGCGGGTGTTGCGTATAGCTCGCTTTTTAGCCCGTTTTGGCAGCGAGTGGCGTATACATCCAAGCACTTATGCACTAATGCAACAGCTTAAGCAGCAAGGCGAGCTTAATCATTTAGTGCCAGAGCGAGTATGGTTAGAGACCGAAAAAGCCCTGGGTGAAAAGCATCCCGAACTTTATTTTCAAGCGTTGCAAGGCTTAGGGATTTTTCCCGAACTTGAGAAAATGGTTAATGTGCCGCAACCTAAACAACATCACCCCGAGGGTGATGTGTTTGTGCATACCATGTTAGTACTTAGGCGTGCAGCCGATTTGAATTTTGATTTAGCAACGCGTTTTGCTGCATTAACTCACGACTTTGGTAAAGCGATCAGTTTTAAAAAACGCGGTAATTTACGTGGCCATGAACGAGATGGGGTTGCTGTAGTTGAACAGTTTTGTGAACGTTTAAAAATACCTAATTGCTTTCGCGATATTGGCGTACTTACTAGCGATAATCACACTCTTTGTCATACATTAGAGCAATTAAGGCCCGAAACGGTTCATAAGTTAATTGTGACTAATTTAAACGCCTTGGTTCATCCACAACGTTTTATTGCTTTTACTCAAGCATGCCAATGCGATGCACAAGGGCGCGGCGAAACACTCGTAGATAAACCTTACCCGCAAGCAGCTAAGCTGCGTGCTATTCATGCAGAACTATTAAAGCTAGATAAAAAACAAGTGGTACAAGCTGCACTTAACAGCGGCAAAAAAGGCCCAGAAATAGGCGAGGAAGTTAAACAAGCGGAAATAAACTGTGTAAAAGCGTTTTTAACACGAGAAAAACAGGCACAGTGAGTAGGGCATTAAAAGTAATTAAATTAAGTAACTTGATGTGCTGTTATCTTTATTGCACTGGCGCTGCGTTACTTTTTTATAGTTGCGGTTTTGGCTCTGCTCGCTTACAGGTTTAGTGCTTGTTGTTGGCCTATATAATTCAAATATAAAATCTAGCTCTTCTTGCTCTAATAGTGGGTGCATGATTAAACCTTAGCTTAGGGTGATTAGCGCTAGGTTAGGGTCTTGCCACTGAATTAAAAGTGAACAGTTACATTTTAACTCTTACTAAATTGTAACCCAAAAAAAGCCAACCCAGTGGCGAGTATTAGTTAAGTAAATTACAACCCACTTTTACTTAACTAATGGCAGGCTTACAGTAAACACTACGCCATCGCCCTGTTGATTGTTTTTAGCGGTTACACTGGCATTATGGTAGTCGCACACCAACCTTACAATATAGAGTCCTAATCCTAAATGTGGCTGTTGCTGCATTTGCTGGCTACGCACCGACACCATAGAATCAAAAATATGCTCAGTTAAACCTGCAGGTAATAATGGACCATAATTCCCTACGGTTAAAATTGCTGCACTGTCGTTTTGCTTTAAGCTAACACTAATTGGCTTTTCTGCGTGGCTAAATTCAATTGCATTATTAATTAACTTATCGAGCAGTTGCGCTATAAACTCTGGTGCGCCTTGCATAGGAAGCGCAGTTTGGCATATATCAAGTGTAAACAGCTGCTTAGGGTAAGTAAGCTGGTAGCCCTGCATGCAGCCACTTATTACTTTTTGTAAGTCGAATGGCTCAGGCTCATTGCTTTGAATACTTTGCTCTAAGCGAGTGGCTTCGCTCATGGTGGTAATAATTTTACCTAAGCGTTCAACGCCTTCACTGGCGCGATCTAAGTACTTTTGGCTCAACTCGCTTTGTGGTTGCATTTGCAGATTTTCGAGCGATGAGCGTACTACCGCAACAGGTGTACGCAGCTCGTGCGATAACCGCGACGACATATTTTCTAAATAGTTAGTATAGCCACCAAGGCGGCTGACTATATTAGCAAAACTACGTGATAGATCGCCAATTTCGTCATTAGCATCGCTGTAATTAATACTGCCAGTAACTCGCCCTTGTGCATCTATAGCTTGCTCTGCAGTATCGCGCAAACGCCTAATACGGCTCGATATTCGAGAAGCAAAAAAGAATAAGGTTACAGTGCCAATAAGCATCACGGCTAAAATAACGTTAAATAATTTTTCGAGCGATTTATTACGCAGTGTACGTACGCCATTGGTAGTTTCCTCGGCTATTACCGCGCCAATTACTTTATCTTGGATCCAAATAGGGTAAGCAGCCGATAAAATAACGGCTTTACTGTCGGGGGTTAATCGCCACGATGATGCAGGCTGGCCTTTTAGTGCTTTGGCTAAATGACTACCTTGCATAGCTGCTACGTCGTGCAGAGTATCTAAAAATTCGTTTTCGGGGCGTGTTAAAATTTTATAATAAAGGGGATGCAAGTAGTTTTGCTCAAACTGTTGCCACCAAGTTTCAGGAGCTTGATTGGCAAGGCCGTCAGCCCATACGCCATCGGCATGATGAATCGAGCCCGATTGTGCTAATACTCTATGATGCTTATCAACCACCCAAATACGGCTGCCACTGTGGCCCATGCCTTTTAAAATACGATTAATTTCGGGAGAGGGCACAAGTACTGAACCTAAATCGCTGGGGTTATTTAAATTTGAGGTCGACATTATTTTAGGTTCTAACAAGGGCTCTTTGTTATCTACATCAACAATGGCAAAGCCAAGCTTATTGCCAAGCATACTAATAGGAAAGCGTAGCTCAATATTGTAGCCAGCCGCCGTACTGCTAAAATAGCCCTGAATTTTTGTAAAGGGTACTTTGCTATCTGCATTAAAAGCGTTTACCCAGCCATCTTGCCGTGGCGCAATAATATAGCGGTTAAACTGCCCATCAGGTGTTTTTAAGCCAATTTTTAAATGGTCGTTATTAGTAATACTTAAACTGTTTTTTGGCCGATAAACGAGTTGGTTATCAGTTACTTTAAACAGTGCATAAAGGTAATTATCAAACTTTCCTACCATGTGCTCAAACGACAGATCGCTGGCTTGATGCTTGTTGTCGGTTTTTTGTAAGTAGCGTTTGTCGTATTGCCAAAATAATGCCTGATAGCTCTCCCAATCTGTGAGCTTACCATCGAGTTGAATAGGATTTTTAAGGTTGTACGCGTATAGATCGCGGCCCTTTACAACTTGATCTAAAAAACTAGTTTGCTGATCAAATAATGCAGGGCGTTCATGCAGGGCAGTGGCGAGGGCACGGGTAGTGCCTACTAAGGTTTTTTCTTGGCCTTGGCGTAAAAACTTTTCCATTTCCCACACATATTCGTAGCCCAACCAGGGCAATAAAAATAAAAAGCAAGAAAGTAAAATAAACTTACTACGTAGGCCAAATCGCAACATTAAATTTGCTCCCACCTGTAGCCCATGCCATACACTGTATCTATGCAGTCAAAGTTACTATCGAGTGCTATAAATTTTTTACGAATACGTTTTACGTGTGAAGTTATGGTGCTGTCGTCTACATAAATTTTAGCATCACTCATTAATTCATTACGGCTTTTAACATGTCCGGGGCGCTGTGCGAGGGAGTGCAACATCCAAAATTCGGTTACTGTTAAATCAACTAATAGTTGTTGCCAAAACACCTGCATGCGCTGTGTGTCGAGCGTTAGCGGCCCACGAGTTATAAGTGCATTTTCGTCGGCAGGTTGTTTAAGTGCTTCCATACGACGAAATAGCGCACCAATACGCGCCGCTAAATGAGCCAAACTAATATCTTTTGTGAGGTAATCGTCGGCGCCCATACGTAGGCCGCATACAGTGTCTATTTCGCTATCGCGAGCGGTTAAAAAAATAATAGGCAGCGTTTTAGACAGTGATCGCAATGTTTGGCACAGCAAAAAACCACCATCTATTTCATTACCTAAGCCAATATCAACAATGGCTAAATCGGGCAGGGCATTTTTAAACGCCGCTTCTGCGCTACTACGATTTGCATACCCAGTTACCTGATAACCTTGTGCGCTGAGCATTTCAGTGTAGTTTTCGCGAATGGCGGGTTCATCTTCAATGATGGCTATTTTTTTCATTTCTGGGTTTATCCTCTTTATTACCAACGCACTATAACGAAGTTTTTAAGCTAAGTACGCTTAAAAAGGCAATTGCCTTTTTTTTGCCACAATTGCTCAGTGGTTTGCCATTTTTGCTCCCCTTTGTTGCCACTTGAGCTTGTTTTAATACACCCATCAAAACAAAACATCATAAATTAAAAAGTAAGTTTAAGGATCAATCATGAAGAAGACATTAATAGCGCTAACCCTAGCGGCCGTTTTTTGCGGTCCCGCATTAGCATCAACCTCTAATAATACGGCTACAAAAGAAGCGCACACCGAAACCGCAATAGGCTTAGGAGCGGGCGCTATTATAGGTGGTGTAGTAGGCGGCCCTATTGGTGCTTTTGTGGGAGCATTTGCTGGTGGTTTAATAGGCGATGCAAAAGTTGCTGATAACAAAATTGCCCAGCAACAGCGTGCAATAATTGTAATGACAGAAAAAACCAACGACTACCAACACCTGCTTAGCCATAACAGCCAGTTAGAGCAACAAATCGAAGTGCTTGCTAATCAAAATGAGCAGTTAACACAATCGCAAATTAATAATTTACTTGCCATGACAGTACAGTTTAAAACCGGCTCACGTGTTATTGCGCCACATTTTGCATTGCAGTTAGACCAACTCGTTACGCTTTTAAAAAACCAGCCACAGTTAGCGCTCGATTTAAGTGGGTTTGCCGATCAACGCGGTGATGAACAAGCCAACCTTTTACTTTCAAAAGCACGTGTAAATGCGGTGCAAAGCTATTTAATAAAACAGGGCGTAAGTCACACGCGCTTAAGCACGCAAGCATTTGGTGAGCAGCAAACACTTGCTAAAACTAACACAGTAGAAGACAACACGTTTGATCGGCGGGTAACCCTTACTACTCGTTTAATAAATCCTGTAAATAGCCAAACAGCAAGTAATTAAATTAAAGCCTTCGATGGAGTGATTTTATGTTTTTTTTGAGTAAACCAAGCAAAGTGCTTACCCTTAAATGGGTAAGCCTTTTTACACTGGGTATACTGGTGATGTTAACGAGCTTTAAAAGCCACGCACACTCTCCCAAGTTAGAACTTTTTGATAGCAGTGGCGCACAAGTAGGCCCTGCAATAATATTAAAAAGTGATGCAAATATGACATTAACCGGACTTATAAATCATGTTGTAGTTAAACAAACTTATCAAAACCAAAACCCGTTTGCTGTTAATGCGCGTTATGTGTTTCCGCTGCCCGATGAAAGCGCAGTACATGCTATGACCATGCGTATTGGCGAGCGAGTAATTAAGGGCCAAATTGATAAAAAAGTGGCGGCCGAAAAAAAATACGCAGAAGCCAAACAGGCCGGCAAGCAAGCAGCACTAGTACGCCAGCAACGCGCTAATATGTTTATTACAAACGTAGCTAATATAGCCCCTGGGGAGCAGGTTATTATTGAGCTGGAATATCAAGAAATAATTGATTACAGCAGCGGCACCTTTACAGTGCGCTTTCCGGGCACAATCACACCGCGTTATCATGTAACCCAAGGTGAAATTGACATAAATAAAGAAAGCCAAAAACCAACTAACTCGCTACCACATGGTTGGCTAAGCCCAGTTTATAGCACGCAAAAAAATGACGATAAGCCAAGTAGTCAGTTTAATTTAAACTTAGATATAGACGTAGGTTTAGAGCTGGTAGATATAAATTCTAAATTTCATAATGTAAATATTCAAAACACTGCATTTGGACAATACTCAATAGAGTTAAATGAGCAAAATGCGCTAAACCGCGACTTTGTGCTGGAGTTTAAACCACTGCAAAAAGAGCAAGCCCAAGCTGCATTTTTTACCGAGCAGTTTGAAAATGGCGAGCGCTACGGGCTCGCTATGCTAATGCCGCCTGCAGATAACTTTATAGCAACGCAGCGATTAGCCCGCGAAACAGTATTTGTAGTCGATACTTCGGGCTCTATGCATGGGCAGTCTATGGAGCAAGCTAAAAACGCATTGTTTTATGCGCTATCGCTGCTAGACAGTAACGACAGTTTTAACATTATAGGGTTTGATAATGTAGTAACCCTAATGAGCGATAAACCTTTAGTTGCAAGTGGCTTTAATTTACGCCGCGCAGAGCGCTTTATATATGGGTTACAAGCCGACGGCGGTACAGAAATACAAGGCGCACTTGATGCCGTTTTAGATGGTTCGCAGTTTGATGGTTTTGTACGCCAAGTAATATTTTTAACCGATGGTAGCGTAAGCAACGAAGATGCACTGTTTAAAAGTATTCAAGCTAAATTAGGCGATAGCCGCTTATTTACAGTTGGTATTGGCAGCGCCCCCAATAGCTTTTTTATGCGCCGTGCGGCAGATGTAGGCAAGGGCTCGTTTACTTTTATAGGCAGCACTAGCGAGGTGCAACCTAAAATGCAGCAGTTATTTGATAAGCTCGCACATCCTGCAATTACTAATTTAGCGCTAAGCGATGAAAACGGTAATAGCCTAGACTTTTGGCCTTCGCCACTGCCAGATCTCTATTTTAATGAGCCAATAATGGTGGCTATAAAGCTCAATAATGCCAGTAATGTAATATTAAACGGGCAAACTGCACAAGGGCCTATTAGTATTAACCTGAACATACAAGCAGGCTCAAATGCTAAAGGAATTGCTAAGCTGTGGGCTCGTCAAAAAATTAAGTCGTTGCTGCTCTATAACTCACAAAATGCAGTTAAAGACGAAGTGCAACAATTGGCGCTTACTCATCAATTACTCAGCCCATTTACGGCTTTTATAGCAATAGAGAAAACACAAATCAATCCAATAGCAGAACAAACAGCTAATGCTACTAACGCAGTTCCTCAGGGTATGGCAATGCGTTTGCCACAAACCGATGGGCAAAGCAAAGTACATATAATATTAGGAATTTTATTGTTAAGTGGGTTTGTGCTAGTAAGGCGTTTTAAATGAAAAAGTGGCTAAGCGCGGGGCTATTAATACTTGGTTTGGGGTTATTTGGTCATGGCGCTTACATGCAAGGCAAAGCATGGCTGGCGCAATTACTAATTGAACAGGCCTGGCAGCAGGCTCTTAAAACGCCTGAAGCAAAAGTTAAGCCATGGTTTTACGCCGATAGTTATGTAACCGCACAATTAAATTGGCCGGCGCATAATGAAAAACTCACCGTATTAGCAGGTGCTAGCGGGCGTAATTTAGCTTTTGCGCCCAGCCACTTTTTACCCGCAGCAGAGCTTGGTAGCAAACAAGCTGGGGCACTCATTGCAGGGCATAACGACACTCACTTTGCTTTTTTACAGCACGTTAAAGTGGGAGAGAAGTTTACCCTGCAATTACAAAATGGCACCTTGCAGCATTATAAAGTAACCGGCAGCGAGGTAATTCATGAGTCAGAAAACACATTTTTACACACTGCACAATTGTATTTACTAACGTGCTACCCTTTTGACGCGTTAGCATCGGGAACCGAATTTAGGCTATTGGTTTCGGCCGATATGATATCGGAGGTAGTAAGATCGGTGGAAATATCCTCGCCCGACTCGGCGCTGGGGATATCAACCACTAATTCTTGATGACGTTGGCTGATCATTACGCCAACAAATACCACAAATATACTCAGCCACTGCCACAAGTTAAGCACTTCATTTAAAATGATGGCCGAAAGAATCAGCGTAAATATAGGAATTAAATTTGAATAAGCCGCTGCGGTTAATACCGATACCTTACTAATAGCGTAGTTATACATACCATAACCGCCTAAAGTAACAAACGAGCCTAAATATAAAATACTTAATAAAGCGGTTATATTGTGTTGATTTTCGCTTGGTAGGTCGATAAAAAGCAAAAACGGTGCAAAAAATAAACTGCCACTAATGCCTTGCAGCGCTATAAGCGTTAACGGTGAATAACGACTCGCTAAGTGTTTAATGCAAACGGTATAAAACGCCGCACATACCATGGCCATAAGTTCTAAAAAATTACCTAATAATGGGTTAGGCGCTTGCTCGGAGTTTGGTGAAAGCACAGTGAGCAAAATGCTGCCACCAATACAAAAAGTAAAGCCAATAATAATAGATTTACTGATGTATTCTTTAAGCATAAAAAAAGCCAGTACAGCAATAATAATAGGCAAGCACGACACAATTACCCCCGCCTGCGATGCCGAGGTATATTCCATTGCATGGCCTTCAAATAAAAAGTACAAGCACGGCTCAGCCAGCGACATAGCAATTAAATACTTCCAGTCACCAACTCTGTATTCAAAGCGTATTACATAGCGCCATAAGCACAGCGATAAAAATAATGTGGTTAGCATGCGTAAAAATATCACCAAAGCGGGGTCGTAAATAGCAATGGCATACTTAAGTGCAATAAAGGAACTACCCCATAAAAAGGTGGCAATAATTAAACATAAACTGGCAGGCATAGCAGGTAATTTACACAATTGAATAAAATCAGATCCTAGCATGAATATATTTTACTTGTTGAAAAATACCCAGCTGGTATAAATAAATTCATCTTTAATTATTCAGTAGTAAAAATAAATGCAAAGGGATCAGGTAATCGTTGTAAAGCTAGGTACAAGCGTACTGACTGGCGGCACCGATAAGCTAGATAAAGCGCATATGGTTGAACTAGTGCGCCAATGTTGTGAGCTTAAAAAGCAAGGGCATCACGTTATTTTAGTTTCGAGCGGAGCCGTGGCGGCCGGACGAGAGCAATTACTAAAGCCCTGTGGCCGCAGCGTAATAGATAAGCAAATGCTAGCAGCAGTTGGTCAAGGCCAGCTCATTCATATTTGGCAAAGCTTGTTTGCTTTGTATGGTGTAAACGTAGGGCAAATGCTGTTAACCCGCGCCGATGTTAACGACAGAGAGCGCTATTTAAATGCCCGCGATACACTAAATGCATTATTAAACTACGACGTAGTGCCCATCATTAACGAAAATGATGCGGTTGCTACTAGTGAAATAAAAGTAGGTGATAACGATAATTTATCAGCGTTGGTGGCTATTTTAGCTAATGCCAATAAGCTGTTATTGCTTACCGATCAAGAAGGATTATTTACCAGCGATCCGCGCACTAATGCCGATGCCACATTAATTGGTGAAGTGAGTGATATTAACGACGAATTGCGCCAGCTTGCTGGTGGTAGTGGCACAAACTTGGGCACCGGCGGTATGGCAACCAAACTGCAAGCAGCCGACATTGCAAGGCGTGCTGGGGTTGAGGTTATAATTGCCAAAGGTGCGGGTAAAAATGTCATTTTAAAATGTATGAGCGAGCAACTGCCCGGCACACGTTTTTTAAAGCTCACTGCGCCAAAAGAAGGGCGTAAAAAGTGGTTACTCGCTGGACCTAAAAGTAGCGGGCAAATTGTTATTGATGCCGGTGCAATAACCGCGCTGCAAACTAAAGGTGCAAGCTTACTTGCTAAAGGCGTGACCAATGCGTTGGGGGCATTTGAGCGCGGCGATCTAATAAGTGTAATAAATAGCGACAAACAACTTATTGCTCGTGGGTTAACCCGCTTTAGCAGCAGCGAAGTTAATAAAATTAAAGGCGCGCACTCTAAGCAAATAGGTGAATTACTTGATTACGATGGCGGGGCAGAAGTACTGCATCGCGATGACTTAATTTTACTGTAATAAAAAGCAGTATAGCTGAATAAATAAGCTCCCATTTTTGTAGCTAAATAATTAACCTGACCCGAGGTTGAGCTTACAAAGCTCAAATATACTGGCTGAGTATATTTGAGCTTTTTTGCTGCTATTTTTGTGTTAAAATCTGGCACCTTAAATTTGTTGTAAATAGAGTGCAGTTAATGAAATTAGTTCGTTGGTTATTAGGAAGTATAATTTTATTCTTTAATTTTGTATTTACGCCACGTAGTAAAAAACGTGCTCCAGAAGTGCAACAGCAGCTTGATCAGCAAACCGCACAATTTAAGCTTTATCAATTTAAAGCATGCCCGTTTTGTGTAAAAGTGCGCCGTGCTATTAAGCGCGAAGGCCTTAAAATAGAAACGCGTGATGCAAAAAGTAATGAGCAATATCGCCAAGAACTGCTAGAACAAGGCGGAAAAGTTAAAGTGCCTTGTCTGCGCATCGAGCAAAATGGCCAAGTAACTTGGCTATACGAATCAAACGATATTATTGCTTATATAAACAAAGTAGCAGCATAAATAACTTTACCATCTCACTTATTAAAAGAGACATTACCATGACAATTCGCACCCGTGTTGCCCCGTCGCCAACTGGCGACCCGCATCTTGGCACCGCTTATATCGCCTTATTTAATTACTGTTTTGCTAAACAGCAAGGTGGTGAATTTGTACTTCGCATTGAAGATACCGACCAAGTACGTAGCACTGCCGAGTCAGAGCAAGCAATTATGGATAGTTTGCGTTGGTTAGGACTCGAGTGGGATCATGGCCCAGATGTGGGCGGTGAGTTTGGCCCGTACCGCCAGTCTGAGCGTAGCGATTTATACAAAAAATACGCACACCAACTCGTTGACGACGGCAAAGCATTTTACTGTTTTGCAACAAGTGAAGAGCTGGATAAAATGCGCGAAGAGCAAATGGCAGAAGGTCTACGCCCTAAATACGACGGCCGTGGCTTAAACCACACAGACGACGAAATTAAAGCAAACCTAGCAGCGGGTAAACCTTACGTTATACGTATGAAAATCCCTAGCGAAGGCACTTTTAAATTTAACGACTACCTACGCGACGAAATTGAGATCCCGTGGGAAAACGTCGATATGCAAGTGCTATTAAAAGCTGATGGCTTCCCAACTTACTTTTTAGCGAACGTAGTTGACGATCACCATATGCAAATTAGCCATATTTTCCGTGGCGAAGAGTGGATTAACTCAGCGCCTAAACTATTAAAACTTTACGAAGATTTTGGTTGGGAAGCGCCAGTACTTGGGCATTTACCGCTACTGCGTAACCCAGATAAGTCAAAACTGTCTAAGCGTAAAAACCCAACCTCTATTAACTACTATAAAGAAATGGGTTACCTGCCAGAAGCCGTGCTTAACTATTTAGGCCGCATGGGTTGGTCAATGCCAGATGAGCGTGAAAAATTCACTCTTAACGAAATGATTGAAAACTTCGATATGAAGCGCGTGTCACTAGGTGGCCCAGTATTCGACGTAGATAAACTTAGCTGGTTAAACGGCATGTGGATCCGCGAAAACCTAACTGACGAGCAGTTAATTCAGCGCTTTGTTGATTGGAAGTTTAATGGCGAAATGCTAGCTAAAGTATTACCAGAAGCCAAAGCACGTATTAACACATTGTCGGACTTAGTTGACTTAGCAGGGCATTTTGTTGGTGGTATACCTACTTATGATCCTGCGCTATTAACCGCGGGTAAAGCCGATGAAGACGTAATTCGCCAAGCACTACAATTTTTTGTATGGCAGCTAGAAGGCCTACGTAGCTTTGATAAACCAGCTATTTTTGCCATTGCAAAAGAAGTAGCAACGTTCCACGAGCTTAAAATTAAAGACTTTTTAGAGCCGATTTTTGTGGCAATTACGGGTAAAACGTCATCTACCTCTGTGCTTGATGCTATGGAAATATTAGGATCTGACCTATCGCGTGCTCGTTTACGTGTAGCATTGGCGCATTTAGGTATTTCTAAAAAGCAGGCTAAAAATATCGAACGTGCCTACCGCGAATACCCAAGTGCATAATTGCTAAATAATGCATTTTTAAAAGCCGAGCTTAGTAAATAAGTTCGGCTTTTTTGTTTCAGGTTGTTTAGTTATATGACATCGTATTTTGATATTGTTTAGTCTAAGCATTCATAATTTACTAAATGCTACAATGCGGCATATAAACTCATAGGAGGCAGTATGATTGCAACCGTTAAAAACAAAGCCATTTTTAGCAGTAATACATTTTCGATAAACCTTGTTACTTACCCAACTAATCACAGCGTAATGAACCACATTGATCCGGTGCAGCAAGGGCGCTATTACAAACTCAACTTTGTATTAGTAAAACCTAAAAGCGGTGGGGTGTTTAAATGCGCTAAATGTATTATTAACTGGTTTAATAGGGTGTATTTATTTAGGCCCGATAAGTACGAACACAGCGTATCTAAAATCGAGTCTGGAAAGCGTGTGCTACTGAGCTTTGCACTTAATATATGATTTATTAATAGTCGTAGGCCTGTCCGGTACATAAAACAGATAGGACGCAATACGATACAGAGGTTTCGCTACAAGAGTTAATAGTAAAAGCATTTGCGCCTCTGCGCATGGCATCAGCTTTAAGTAAATCAATAGCATTTGATTTAGAACGGTTATAGCTTACATTATTGTTACCCATACCATCGCCATCACAGCTTTCACCTGCTATTCGGCCTAAAAGTGTAGCGCCACTTTCGTGTGCTTCTTGGTCGCTGTAAAACTGCTGCAAATCTCTTTTATTAACGTAGGTACCAATTTCTTGAGATAAAACGTCGTTGTCTATATCAGTATGAAAAGTCATGTTTGAGCAACCACTTAAAGTAGCCAGTGCAGTTATTATTGCCATAAAACGTAGCATATTAATTAGTCCTTTAATTTATTGTTTGAAGTAGTAAATTACTAACAAAATCGAATGTGGGCAATGTTTACTACTGAGTAAATTGTTAGTATTTGTAAATGACTTTATATGCACTCGGTTTTACTTAGCATAGGATAAGTAAACAAAAAGAAATGACAAATATTTACTAACCAATGGCATAAAAAAGCCCACTCTAAACGCTGCGTTTTATAAAAAACATAGCCATATCCCAAACCTGCAATAAATGAAACTAATACATAGCTAACTCCCCCAGCAAAATGTGCCAAAGCAAAAATACCTGCAGTAATTACAGGCGCAAATATTGCCAAGCGGGTAGGCGTAATAATTTGGCTAAGCTTGGTTTGTAATAAGCCTCTAAATAAAGCTTCCTCAGCAACACAGGTAAATAAAAGGTTTATAGCAATAAATGCTAACCAGAAGTCAGGAACCTTAGGGTTAAAGCTTACCAGCCCAAGCATTAAAGCTGCAGTAAGTGCGGCTAAAATGGTAGTAATAATTATTAAAATAGGGGGGTTAATTAATGAAGTCGTCTTTTTAGACTCTGCTTTTAAAGGCTTTATATTTGAATAAAAGTAAGCACAAAGAAAGAGGCCAGCCATAGCTTTATCAAAATTAGCATAAAGGGTAAAAGCAATTGCATCGCTGGTAATATGCTCGTTTATAGCAATAGGAAGGTTGTTAAAACCAGGCACCCAATGAAGCGCTAATGCCAATGAGGAAACTATAAAAACAGTGCTTAAAATAGCGCGTATTATTGTTTGCTTTATATGAAGCACAAAGTGATATAAAGCAACGTAAAGCCCAGTACTGAACAGTCCATATAAATTTATATAACCCTCAAAATACGCACATATAACACTTAAAGCCATTAAGTAGTGCCAAAGTGGTTGCCGTATTATTGATACTTTACAGTACGGAAAAACACATATAATCGATAATGCTAATAAATAAAAAGTCATTATTTTTTTATTACTCTGTTTTATTTAGTAACTAATCTAACAGATTCGACCTCTCATTTTATTTTTTCTGTTAGTATAACCAGGTTATAAGCCGTTTAAGTAGTGAACACCCTATGTTAAGTCCTTTTTATCAGCAACATGCTGATTATGTTTCGATCTCTCGTGAGCAAGGCTGTCGTTTCGCCAAGTGTATTGCTGATGATTACAACCCACTTCACGATAAAGATGCGAAGAAATTTTGTGCTCCAGGAGACTTACTTTTTTCATTAGTATTAGATCGTTACGGTATTAGTGAACGCATGGAGTTTACTTTTGCGGGTATGGTTGACGAAAATACCAAACTTAGCTTCCCTGCAGAGGCCGATGAATTTGATGTAACAAACGGCGATAAAGTAATTTTAAAGGTAAAACGCGAAGGTAAAACCAGCAAATGCCCAGCACTTACTAATAGCTTGATTAAAAATTATGTTGAGTTTTCAGGCGCAGCGTTTCCGCACGTGATTATTCCGCTCATGGGTAAGCAAGAGGTAATGATTAACCCTGCACGCCCGATGATTATTTACGAATCGATGATTATAAATCTTGATACTGTTGAAATTAGTGCACCGACACTTGAATTTGCAGAGCCTAGTTTTGAATACGCAGGTAAACGCGGCAAAATTACTTTGCGCTTTAATTTGCTAGAAAACGGTAAAAAAGTGGGTTTTGGTGAAAAGCACATGGTGGTATCGGGTATTCGCGAGTACTGCCAAGCTACGGTTGATGATTTGATTGCTTTTTACAACGAGCGCAAAGCAAATTTAAAACCAGCTTAAAAACGAGATGAATTTTAAAAGGTGCTATTTAGCGCCTTTTTTATTGGCACAAATAAAAGCAGATAAATACGATTAAATAGTTTTCTCAAGCACTCTAATTTACGGCATGAGTGAATATGAGTACAATAGCGCTCTTTGTCATTTTAAAGCTAAGCCTATGTCTGCCACTACGTTCTCATCACTTAATCTCGACCCGTTGTTATTAACTGCGATTGAGCAAAATAATTACACTCAACCTACCGCAATTCAGATTAAAACCATCCCGCCTATTTTAGCGGGCAGTGATGTAATGGGCAGTGCACAAACTGGCACAGGTAAAACCGCAGCGTTTGTACTACCACTGCTACACAAACTTTTAAACACCCCTAAAAAAGATGAGCCAGGTGTTGCTCGCGTGGTAATTTTAACGCCAACTCGCGAACTTGCTCAGCAAGTATTTGCCAGCTTTGAAAAATATGCCCAAGGCACCAATATTAAAGGGGCATTAGCGTATGGCGGCGCAAGCATAGGCCCACAAATAAAAGCCCTAAAAGATGCGCAAGTAATAGTAGCCACCCCGGGGCGCTTACTCGATCATATTGTTAAAGGCAGTGTGGTGCTTTCAAGTGTTGACTCACTGGTGTTTGATGAAGCCGATCGTATGCTTGATATGGGATTTATTGACGAAATTAAACGTATATTGCGCCATATTCCAGGCGATCGCCAAACTTTGTTATTTTCGGCGACTTTTGATGACAGCGTATTTGCGCTTAGTAAAAAACTACTTAAAAACCCAGAATTAGTTGAAGTTGATAAACGCAACTCAGCAGCAGTTGAGGTTGAGCAAGTAATTTACTCAGTAGACGAGGATCGCAAGCGCGAGCTGGTATCGCACATGATCGGCATGAAAAATTGGCGCCAAGTGCTTATTTTTACTCGCACCAAACAAATGGCCGACCAACTGGCTAAAGAAATGTGTAAAGACGGTTTAAAAACCGAGTCAATCCATGGTGATAAATCACAAGGCGCACGCGACCGCGCACTACAAAACTTTAAAGAAGGCATTACCCGTGTATTAGTTGCTACCGATGTAGCCGCACGTGGCTTAGATATTCCAACACTTAGATTTGTAATTAACTTTGAACTGCCATACATAGCCGAAGACTACGTACATCGCATTGGCCGTACAGGTCGCGCTGGTGAGCAAGGGCTTGCAATGTCGCTAGTAAGTATTGACGAGCAATGGTTACTTGAAGAAATAGAAGTACTGTTAGATACCCGCTTAACGCCACAGTGGCTAGCAGGCTACGAGCCAGATCCAAACAAAAAGCCAAAAGATAACCGCAAAAACACCAATAAATCACGAAAAGACCGCGATAAAAAACGCATTACAGGACAAAGAGAGCCAAGTAGAAGACGTAAATAATAGCTTTTACTTTACTTTTTTGCCTATACTGGAGCTATTAAATAGCCGAGGTAAAGTTAATGTTTGAAACTGATAAATGGGCATTCTCTGGTGTTGATGGCCAAATATCTTTGCATAAATGGCAAAAAACAATGGACCTTATCACGGAGCTTTTTTCAGCCCCGTCTAGTTATATAGTTCAGGCAACAAGCAAAGGCTATCGCGTTGTTATTAGAAATAACGAAGGTGGCTCAAGCTTTGAAACTCAACCCGATACTTCCCCCTCAAACTCCTCTTTTTTGTCGGCACGTCGCTGAAACTAATAATATTTTATATGTTAATGATGCAAGCAATAACGATGCATGGAACACCCTACCAGAAGTAGTTGAGGACGGTGTTGAATCCTACCTAGGCTTACCTATTCATTGGCCAGAAGGTGAAGTATTTGGCACGCTATGCTTAAAAGACACTAAAATAACTAGCTATACCGATGAATACTTTGAGCTCATAGAGCAACTACGCGATTTAATTGAGGACGACCTAGCGCTTGTTTACAGCTATGAACAAATGCGCGAAATAGCCATGTTAGACTCATTAACAGATATTTATAATCGCCGAGCACTTAACTTACTAGCTCAGCAAAAGCTTAATTTAGCACTGCGTTTAGGCTTCGACGTATGTTGCTTGTTTATTGATATAAACGACTTTAAAAAATTAAACGACACCTTTGGTCATGAAGTAGGTGACAAAGCCTTAATTATTTTGGCGGATACGCTAAAAACCATTTAAGAGATGCCGACATCGTAGGGCATTTAGGTAGTGATGAGTTTGTTGCAGTAATGCAATTAAGTGATAAAAGCAAAATTAACTACATCATGGATAAAATTTCGACTGAGTATACAAATGCTTTACTAAAAGAAGGTGTTTGCGATTTATCGCTCAGTATTGGTTATAGTTTTATTAATAAACAAAAGCAGCCCTTTGAAGCGCTATTAAATGATGCCGACCACGCAATGTATAAAAATAAACAAGCGTATAGGCTAAGTATTAAAGAGCAAATTTAAGTGAGAAATTATTTATTATGCCAGCCTCAAATTTGGAGTAACGGGTAAAGCTCTTTTACCAAGTTACTTACTAATACCTGTATAATATTATAAAGTGATATGCTTCTGAATGACACATAAAATTAGGAAAGAACATGGAGTTAGTTCATCATTATACAAATATAAATTCATTAGAATGTATTTTAAAAAATAGAACATTACGATTGAACAGGCTTGATAAAGTCGATGATAAGCAGGAAGTTTCACTTATTTCTCAGAAGCACTGGGCTCAGTATCTGTTTGTCAGCAGTTGGAGCGCTTCAGAGCATGAGTCTGAAGCAATGTGGAGTAAGTATGCTTGTTATAATGGTGTAAGACTAAGTTTACCTAAGTTTCCATTCAAAAAAAATCAACTAATAAGCAAGCCGGAAATGAGTATTTTTTTTGGTGATAACACCTATAGCCCAATACCTTTTGAATCAATTTATAATGAAAAATGGCTTTTTGTTATTTCTCCTATTAGAAATGATATATATGGAAGAGAAGTAGTTTATAAGTGCTCTCCTGAGGAATCTATTAGACCAATAGTGAAAAATGTAGATGGGGGCTTTGAATTTAATTATTTTGATTTAGCTACTTTTAAAAATGTGGCATGGGGTTACCAAAAAGAGTTTCGATATATTTTCTTCATAATCCCCTCAAGTTCCGATGTTATGAATGACTGGAAAAAAACAGGAGATCCAGCCTCTATCCATAGGCGCCTTTTAAAATGTCTTCAGGATAATGTAGACAATACACTTGAATACTTCGACATACCTCTTGGGGATGTAATAGAAAGCGTTGAAATAACACTAGGTCCATGCTGTAGTGAATCTGAAGTTTTAAAAATAAAAAAGCTGCTAGATGAATACACTTCAAATGCAAAGATAAAACAAAGTGTATTGACTGGATATGTATAAAATATTAGTGCAATAAAAAAGGCAAGCCATAGAGCTTGCCAAAGAGTGTAAATACTAACTTCCAGATTTTGTGTAATTGACCGTGAGCGCTTGAGTCTAAGCTATTAACTTTTCAGCTAGATTTAATTCCATGGTGGCTTTTAATAAGCGGTATAAGTTAATTGATGCGTCAATTTCTTCTTTACGGTTAGTTAAGCTTTCTATGTTTAGACCCAGCGGCACGTTTAAATGCGCACAGCTTTTAAGTATTAAATCGAGATTTTCACGGCAAATACGTACCGATTCACTCAGCGTATTGTTCGCATCAAGCATGCGCCATTTAGTGGCCTCTGGCACTGAGATCCCCAACCATTGCATAAACTCTAAGGTTTTTTCGCCGCCGCACGGAGTAAAAGTTAAAATAAGGCGCTTAGGCTCAAGCCCTTGTGTCTTACAACTACGTGCATAGCTAGTAATTAACTCTATTGTTGCTTGTGCGTCGTAAACCGCTTGCGAAATAAAGAACTTACAGCCTTGAGCGGTTTTTTCTATTAGGCGCTCGTGTTCATTACGTTTATTAGAATGACGCTCTGCAATAGTAACGCCGCCTAAAAAGAAGTCATCAGATTGCTCTGCCAGCGTTTTATACGCATCTGGTAGGCTTAGTTTTATATCGCCTATCGATGATGGGCTACCTACTAAAACAATATTTTTTAAATCGTAGTCGTTTTTAGTTTCACTTAGCCAATCTTTAAACTCGTTCGCACTGCGTTGCGCCACACTTTTATAGGTAATTACATCAAGGTGCGATAAGCCACGTAATAGGTTGCTGTATTCACGTGGATCGACAGTTTGCCTAAATGGAAACGGACGCGCTTGATTAGTACGGCTGCTTTCGTCTTGAATGTCGTAAATTATTACGCCGTCGTATTCAATTTCGTGTAGGCGACCCAATAGCTTTTCTGCAATGGTTTTTAGTTGCGCTTTATCGGTACCAATTTTTGGCGGCGTAGTACCAATTAGGTATACGCCTTGATTGCTATCTTCTATTTTCTCTTGAAGTGATAAAGCCATAATCCTCATTCCAGCTTAGTTTGTTACGATGGAATTAATATAGCAGCCATTTAGATGGCTAGATAGCTTTATTTAATGAAAGTTTTTCAATCGTAGTGAGGTTTATTCATACAAGCTCGTTACCAATTAGTAAATTTGATACAGTTGTTTACATAATAACAACGCTTTAGGCTCTTATTATTGGCGGCTTTGCGGCATAATCAGATGGTACTTTTTATTAAACTAGCCCAACGTTTAGCGATTAAAATTGATTGCTATAAAAGGAAAAACAATGAAATTTAAATTTTTAGCAACCAGTTTAGCGGTATCGCTGGCACTGTCTGGTTGCGCTATTGAACAAAATCAAACGAGCCAAGCAGTAACACAACAACAAACAAACACTACGGGCGAGGGCGTTTTTTCACAAGACTACTTACTAGAAGAGCTTGAAAATGGCTTGCGCGTTATGGTGGTTAAAACCGATTACCCTGATGTAGTCTCGTTGCAAATTCCTGTATCGGTAGGATCACGTAATGAAACGCAAGCGGGTAAAACGGGCTTTGCGCATTTTTTTGAACACATGATGTTTAAAGGCTCTGAAAAATTTCCTGAGGCTGTGTATTCAAGTATTTTAAAAAATTCTGGCGTTGATAACCGCGCTTACACCACCAACGATTACACTAACTATCATTTAAACTTTTCAAAGCAGCATCTTGATAAAGTACTTGAACTTGAAGCTGATATTTTTCAAAATTTAACCTATACCGAAGAGCAATTTAGAACCGAAGCGCAAACGGTAAAAGGCGAGTACTTAAAAAATAATGCCAGCCCAGTGCGTAAATTACTTAGCGCAGTACGCGAAGAGGCCTTTGAGCAACACACTTATAAACACACCACTATGGGCTTTTTTAAAGACATAGAAGCCATGCCTGATCAAATGGCTTATGGTAAAGAATTTTTTGCCAAATTTTATAAGCCCGAATATGTATCACTTGTAATTGTGGGTGATGTAGACCCAAAAGCCACTATGGCTATGGTTAAAAAACACTGGGGGGCGTGGAAAAAGGGTGACTATGTTGCCGACATTAAAGCAGAGCCAACACAGCAAGCGCCAAAATATAGTCATCAACAAAACCCAGGCTTACCAGGGCATTGGTTATTAGTATCGTATAAAGGCACTGCGTGGGAGCCGGCTAAAAAAGACAGAGCTGCGCTTGATTTACTCTCGCAGCTTTATTTTTCAAACAACTCAGATTTATACCAAGAGCTAGTGGTAGATAAACAAATTGCCAGCCAAATGTTTAGCTATAACCCAGAAACCAAAGATCCGGGTTTACTGCATGTATTTGTAAAAGTAGAAAAAGCAGACGATTTAGCCAAAGTACGCGATGCAATCAATCGTACCTACGCTCAAGCGCGTACTGAGTTAGTAGATAGCCAAAAACTCAGCGACTTAAAATCTAACCTTAAATACAGCTTTATAAATGGTTTAGATTCGTCGCAAGCAATTGCTGCAACCCTTGCAAGCTATATGCATTTTGAGCGTGACCCTAGGGTAATAAACCAGCTATATAAAACCTCAGATGAAATAACAGCTGAAGATATTAAAGCAATTGCTAACAAGTATTTTGTTGATAATGCACGCACTACCGTGACTATGTCGGCACTTGATAAAGCGCCAAATTTTGAGCAAGAGGTTGATTTAAACGCACTGGTTGCAAAACTGGAGCAAGCACCTCAGGCTGCTGCATTTAAAGTGCTAGATAAAACTAACAGCTCGCCATTAATCGACGTAAACTTTTTATTCAATACCGGGGCTGCTGCTGACCCGCAAGGTAAAAAAGGCCTTGGCGCATTAACTGCAGCTATGCTGGCGCAAGGTGGCTCACAATCAACAAGCTATAAAGATATTAAACAAGCACTTTATCCGCTGGCAGGTAGCTTTGGTTATCAAATAGATAAAGAAATGCTGTCGTTTCAAGGGCGTATTCATAAAGATAACGCTGCTAAGTGGTATGCATTAGTGAGCGATCAGTTACTTAATCCCGGTTTTAGAGAAGATGACTTTAAGCGCCTTAAAAAAGAGCTAATTGACGGTATTAAATCGGGCTTAAAAGCATCTAACGATGAAGAACTAGGTAAAGAAGTACTCTACAGCGCGCTTTACAAAGGCCATCCTTATGAAAGCTACAACTATGGTGATATTTCAGATTTAGAAGCACTTACGCTTGATGATGTTAAAACGTTTTATAACACAGAGCTTACGCAATCTAAGCTAACACTTGGCTTAATTGGTGCAGTACCGGAAAAACTAAAAGCCACTATGTTAGCTGATTTAGCAGGCCTGCCTAAAGGCGAGCAAAGCCGTTTAAGTATTCCTGATGCGCCTGAGCTTAAAGGCCATCATGCTACTATTGTTGAAAAGAGTGCGCAGTCGACAGCGGTATCGTTTGGTTTTCCAATTGATACAATAAGAAGTAGTGAGGACTGGACTGCATTGTGGTTAGTGCGTTCTTACTTTGGTGAGCACCGTAGTTCTAACAGCTTTTTATATGAGCGTATTCGTGAAACCCGTGGCATGAACTACGGCGATTACGCGTACATTGAATACTTTCCGCGTGGTATGTTTCAAACTAAGCCTGATGCAAACCTAGGGCGCTCTGAGCAAATATTTCAAGTGTGGTTACGCCCACTTCGCTCTAATAACGATGCGCATTTTGCCACTCGTACCGCCTTGTTTGAGCTTGATAAGCTAATTAAAAATGGCATGAGTAAAGACGACTTTGAAGCCACACGTAACTTTTTAATTAACTTTGTGCCGCAAATGGTGGCAAGCCAAAATCGCCAACTAGGTTATGCACTTGATAGCGAGTTTTACAACACCGACAGCTTTGTAAGTTACGTAACTAACAAACTTAAAACGCTAACAGTAAAGGATGTAAACCGCGTTATTAAAGATAATCTACAAACCGATAATATCCATTATGTATTTATTACCGGTGACGGCGCTGATATGCAAAAGCGTTTAGCGCCTGAGCAAACATCGCCAATGGTTTATAATACTGATAAACCAGCAGAGCTTGTTGCAGAGGATAAAGTGATTGCCGATTACAAATTAGCTATTCCGGCAAAAAATATTGCAGTAATAGCAGTAGATAAAGTATTTAAGTAAGTAATTAGTGCAACAATTAAAATTAACTTAGTAAAATACCCCGATATATTCGGGGTATTTTTTTAGTTAGTTAAAAACTGCTTTTTTGAGTTATTAATTACAGTAAATAAAGTGACATTAAATAGGTATGGAGGAGAGATGTTAGACGACAAAGTATTTTTACGATCGATATTAAATACCATACCTGATCACATTGTGGTGATTGATAAGGTTGGTGAAATTATTTATGAAAATATAAGTTGGCAATCTTTTGGCGTACAAAATAGCAGTAATTATATAGCTATGTCACAACAGTATAATTATTTACATGAATGCAAAAAGGCGGCTGAACAAGGCGATGAGTTTGGTGTCAGTGCTTTGAAGGGAATTACTGCTGTAATAAGCCATAAACAGGCTGATTTTTATTTAGAATATCCATGTCACAGCGATGATGAACAACGTTGGTTTATGATGAGGGTGATGCCATTTAGTCATAATAACAGTGAATACTATGTTATTAACCATAACAATATAACCGAGCGAAAACAGGCCGAAAATAAAGCTAAACAGTTGGCAAGACTTGATGGGTTGACGAAAATTGCTAACCGCAGGTATTTTGATAGCGTATTAAATAGTGAGTGGAGGCGCTGCGAGCGTTTGGCTCTGCCTTTATCAATTGCGATGATAGATGTAGATAATTTTAAACTGTTAAACGATACCTATGGCCATCAACAAGGTGATGTTTGCTTACAACAAATTGCTAACTTGTTAAAGCAATATAGCAAAAGGCCGAGCGACTTATGTGCACGTTTTGGAGGCGAAGAGTTTGTATTAATTTACGGCAATACAAACTCTTTACAAGCAACGGCCAACATAGATCGGATTGTTACGCAATTAAAGGCACTAAATATCGAAAATAAGCACTCATTACCAAGTAAAATAGTTACTGTAAGTGTGGGAATAGCGACCATAATACCAAGTAATAACAGCTGCGCTGAAGATTTACTTAATGAAGCAGATAAACTGCTTTATAAAGCAAAAACAGCCGGTAAAAATAGCGTGCGAGTGACAGATTTAAGCTAATGTGGGCTTTGCTGTACTACCTTATGCTCATTACGGTTATATCTAATAACCAGATAAAATAAAGAAGGAATTAACACCTTATCGGCTAAATCCGTTAAACTTAGCAAAAGGCTCTTTTTGATCAACAAAGGCAGTAATATGCGACATGAAATTTGGCAACAGCTTCGCAGCGAAGCAAATGAAGTAGTAAAACGCGAACCTCTTTTAGCGAGCCATGTTTATTCGTGTATTTTGAACCATGAATGTTTAGGGGCGGCGCTGAGTTTTATTGTTGCTAATAAATTGGCAGATGCGGTGGTGTCGGCATTTACTATTCGTGAGCTATTTGATCAGTCATTTGTAAGGTGTGAGCGTATGCTAACGCACGTTGCTCACGATATTAAAGCGGTAAAAGATCGTGACCCTGCAGCCGAAACTTACCTTACGGTAATATTAAATTTAAAAGGTTTCCATGCTATTCAGGCGCATCGTTTAGCTAATTGTTTGTGGACGCAAAACCGTAAAGAGTTGGCGCGCTTTATTCAAAGCCGTAGCTCAGAAGTATTTGGCGTTGATATTCATCCTGCTTGTAAAGTGGGTAAAGGAATCATGTTTGACCATGCAACCGGTATTGTTATTGGCGAAACGGCGGTAATTGAAGATAACGTATCAATACTGCAGTCGGTTACTTTAGGTGGCACGGGCAATGAGCAAGGCGATCGTCACCCTAAAATTAGAGCCGGGGTACTTATTGGTGCTGGGGCTAAAATATTAGGCAATATTGAAGTGGGCGCGGGCGCGCGTATTGGCGCAGGCTCTGTTGTGCTAAGTAATGTACCGCCACACACTACAGCGGTAGGTGTACCGGCAAAAATTATTGGTCGCCCAGATTGCGAATGCCCTGCAAAAAGTATGAACCAAAACTTTTTAGCTAAACCTGAGCCTGAAAATGAATCGCATACTAGCTCTATGCTTTAAAGTAATGAGCAATTTAAAATGCTAAACAAAAGTAACTTACTTGGCCTGTGCTGTTTTATTTTAGGCGTAGGATTAACCAGTGGTTACTTTTTGTTTTTACATTCTATGCCTATTCAAGCGCAACAAAGCCAGCCGTTTCCTTATAAAAGTATTGTTATAAAGCAAGCTAACGATGAGTCACTCAATAGTACTGACGAGCATGTTAACCCTGCCGATGGTAACTTTCAGGCTGAGAGTATTGCACCATATACGCATAAAATTGCCACGCTTACCAATGAGCTTGAGCTTAAAACCAAACAACTTAAACGCGTTGAACAAGCGTTAAAATTAGCGCAACTAGATCAGCTTGATTTTGCTAAGCAGTTAGAAGAGAAGTTTATAGCTGAGGATGAAAATAGCCAGTGGAGCTACGAAGTAGAAACCGCGCTAACTGATTTTTTAATTACCAGCGATTTAAGTAATACCGCGCAACTAACTAGTTTAGAGTGCAAACAAACACTTTGTAAGTTTAGCCTAGTTGCCGATAAAACTAATCAGCAAGGGCATGTGCAGTGGCGCGAGCTGAACGATAAATTAGCGCTAATGCCATGGTGGCAGCAATTTAAGCTCACTTCGTCAAATTCAACCGATGAACAGATAGACTTTATAGTGAGTACTAAAGAGTAAGACGCTGCTAACTTAGTACTTGCGAGTGTAGCGTGCCGTCAACCAGTTCAGTAATTAAAGTATCTCCGACTTTTACATCCGCTACCGATTTAACCACCTTTTGCTTATCTGTTTTTGTAATACTATAGCCTCGCGCTAATACATTAAGTGGACTTACTGAATCTAGGCGACTTGCCTGCAGTGCTAAGCTGTTATTAGCTTGCTGTAATTGCTGCTGTATTGCTTGGTTAAGCCGAGTTTGTAATTGTGCGAGTTGGTGACTTGCTTGAGTGAGCTTTTTGTCGGGTGATTGGCGCATTAATCTAGGCGTTAAATTATTAAGGGTGCGCTCTTGTTGATATAAACTATTACGCATAGCTTGTTGTAGTGCAATGCTTAGCTCATCCAAGCGCTGCGCTTTTTGATTTAACTGATTACGTGGATGGCATAAATTTAACCTGTGCTGTAGTTGTAATGCTTGAGCGCGCTTTTCGCTCATATCGTGTTTAAACGCATTAGCAAGACGGTTAACTAGCTGAGTTACTTTATTATGTAACTCTTGCGTATTAGGGCTTACCAGCTCTGCCGCCGCAGAAGGCGTAGCTGCACGTACGTCGGCTACATAGTCGCTAATAGTGGTGTCGATTTCGTGGCCTACCGCGCTCACAATAGGCAGTTGGCTATTAAATATAGCGCGTGCAAGTTGCTCATGGTTAAAACACCATAAATCTTCTAAAGAGCCGCCACCACGCCCTAAAATAAGCACGTCTACTTCGCTGCGAATATTAGCCAACTCTATTTGTTTAATTAACTGCAGATGTGCGTCTTTACCTTGCACCATAGCAGGGTAAATAATAACTTCTAACTGCGGTGCGCGGCGTTTTAGTACGGTTAAAATATCTTTTATGGCCGCGCCAGTTGCAGAGGTTATTACCCCGATACGGTTAATGTTTTGCGGTAGAGGTTTTTTATAAACCGAGCTAAATAGCCCCTCAGCGGCTAAACGCATTTTTAGGGCGTCAAACTCTTGCTTAAGTTGTCCTTCGCCAGCAGGTTCCATATGTTCAACAATAAGTTGATAGTCGCCGCGTGGTTCATAAAGTGAAACGCGCGCTTTTACCGTTACCTGCGCACCGTTAATGGGTCGGTAACTTTGGTTACGATTATTGCCGCGCCACATGGCTGCTTTTATTTGTGCTTTATCGTCTTTTAACGAAAAATACCAATGCCCAGATGCCGGAGTAATAAAGTTCGAAATTTCGCCAGTTAGTACCAGCGAGGCAAAGCCTTGCTCGAGTAGGGCGCGTATTTCTCTATTAAGGCGTGACACGGTGTAAATCGTTTGCAAAGGCTTCGAAAACATAAAAAACTACCAAAAACTATTTATAACCCTAGTTTATCATAAATATTTACAAAATATGATTTACTAGTGCCAGCAACGCTGTTAAAATTTGGCCGCAATTCCTTATCTTAGATCCACCATGTGAGAAGTTGCCAAAATGCTTAGAATCGCTAAAGAAGCTCTTACCTTTGATGACGTACTTTTAGTACCTGGTCATTCTACTGTTTTGCCACATACGGCAAATATTTCAACTCGCTTAACGCGTGGAATCAAACTTAACTTGCCGCTTGTTTCAGCATCTATGGATACTGTTACCGAAGCTCGTTTAGCTATTGCCCTTGCGCAAGAAGGTGGTCTTGGTTTTATTCATAAAAACATGACTATTGCAGAACAAGCGAAAAACGTTCGTAAAGTTAAAACCTATGAAGCGGGTATTGTTACTTATCCTATTACAGTAACTGCCGACTTAACCATTGCAGATGCACTTGAGCTGTCGCAAGAAAAAGGTTTTTCGGGCTTTCCAGTAACCGATAGCGATAACAATCTTGTTGGTATTGTAACAGGGCGTGATATGCGCTTTGAAACTAAGCTTGAACAGCCTGTTTCTACTGTTATGACTAAAAAAGACAAGCTAGTTACTGTAAACGAAGGTGCTGCGCGCGAAGAGATTTTAGGCTTAATGCACGAACACCGCATTGAAAAAATTCTTGTGGTTGATGATGCGTTTAAACTAAAGGGCATGATCACCGTAAAAGATTACCAAAAAGCACAAGAAAAACCAGATGCCTGTAAAGACGACCAAGGTCGTTTGCGTGTAGGTGCTGCTGTGAGTGTTGGCGCAGGTACTGATGAGCGTATTGCTGCATTAGTAGAAGCAGGTATTGACGTATTACTTATCGATACTTCGCACGGCCATTCTCAAGGTGTTATTGACCGCGTTGCGAAAACCCGCAAAGAATACCCAGACTTACAAATTATTGCTGGTAACGTAGCAACAGCAGAAGGCGCTGTTGCGCTTGCAGACGCTGGAGCCGATGCGGTTAAAGTAGGAATAGGCCCAGGTTCTATTTGCACTACGCGTATTGTTACGGGTTGTGGTGTGCCACAAATTACGGCTATTTCAGATGCTGTTGATGGCTTAAAAGGCCGCGATATTCCGGTAATTGCCGATGGCGGTATTCGTTTTTCTGGCGATATTGTAAAAGCACTTGTTGCTGGTGCATCGTGTGTAATGGTGGGCTCTTTGCTTGCTGGTACTGAAGAAGCACCTGGCGAAGTAGAGCTTTACCAAGGCCGTTACTACAAATCATACCGTGGTATGGGCTCGTTAGGCGCGATGGATCAAAAAGAAGGTTCATCAGATCGTTACTTCCAAAAGTCAAACGAAGCCGACAAGTTAGTACCAGAAGGTATTGAAGGTCGCGTAGCGTACAAAGGTCCTATTGCAACTATTATCCATCAGCAAGTGGGCGGCCTGCGCAGCGCAATGGGCTTAACCGGTTGTGCCACTATTGAAGAGCTAAACACCAAACCACAGTTTGTACGTGTTACTTCAGCTGGTATGGGTGAGTCGCATGTACATGACGTGCAAATCACTAAAGAAGCACCTAACTACCGTTTAGGCTAATCAGCCGTAATTACATCAATTTATGGGCTAGTTTTACTAGCCTTTTTAAATAGCTACTCACTATATCAGTAGCATTATTTAGCATCTGACTTTACGAGATACTCCATGAGCAAAGACATTCACGATTCACGAATTCTCATTTTAGACTTTGGTTCACAATACACTCAATTAATTGCCCGTCGTGTGCGCGAAATTGGTGTTTACTGTGAACTGTGGGCATGGGATGTGACCGAAGAGCAAATTCGCGAGTTCAACCCACAAGGTATTATTCTCTCTGGTGGCCCAGAGTCGACAACACTTGAAAACAGCCCACGCGCTCCTGAATATGTATTTAATGCTGGTGTGCCAGTACTAGGTATTTGCTACGGCATGCAAACTATGGCAGCTCAGCTTGGCGGCAGTGTACACAGCTCTGATAAAAAAGAGTTTGGTTACGCCCAAGTAGAAAAAGTGGGTAATTGTGCGTTGTTTGATGCGATAGAAGATCATATTACCGACGGCGGCAATGGCGTACTAGATGTATGGATGAGCCATGGCGATAAAGTAATGGATATTCCACAAAGCTTTAAAACCACAGCTAAAACATCTACGTGTCCGCATGCGGCAATGTCGAACGAAGAAAAACGCTTTTACGGCGTACAGTTTCATCCAGAAGTAACGCACACACATCAAGGGCAGCGTTTATTAGAGCGTTTTGCTATTGATATTTGTGGTTGTGAAAAATTATGGACTGCAGCAAAAATTATCGATAATGCCATTGAGCGCATTAAAGAAACAGTTGGCGATGACGAAGTTATTTTAGGTCTTTCGGGCGGTGTTGATTCATCGGTTGTGGCTATGCTTATTCACCGTGCAATTGGCGAAAAGCTAACTTGTGTATTTGTTGATAACGGCTTACTTCGTTTAAACGAAGGCCAGCAAGTTATGGACATGTTTGGTAATAAGTTTGGCCTAAACATTGTTAAAGTTGAAGCCGAAGAGCAATTTTTAAATGACCTTGCTGGTAAGTCAGACCCAGAAGATAAGCGTAAAGCCATTGGCCACACGTTTATTAATGTATTTGATGAGCAAGCTAAAAAGCTTAAAAATGCAAAATGGTTAGCGCAAGGTACAATTTATCCAGACGTAATTGAATCTGCGGCATCTGCCACCGGTAAAGCACACGTAATTAAATCGCACCACAATGTGGGCGGATTACCAGCAGACATGAAAATGGGCCTAGTTGAGCCGCTACGTGAGTTATTTAAAGATGAAGTACGTAAAATTGGCCTAGAGCTAGGTTTACCGTACGACATGCTTTACCGTCATCCTTTCCCTGGACCAGGTTTAGGTGTGCGTGTACTTGGCGAAATTAAAAAAGAATACTGTGATTTACTGCGTCGCGCCGATGCTATTTTCATCGAAGAGCTTCACAAAGCAGAGCTTTACCATAAAGTAAGCCAAGCGTTCACTGTGTTTTTACCGGTTAAATCGGTAGGGGTTATGGGTGATGCGCGTAAATACGATTGGGTTGTATCACTGCGCTGCGTGGAAACTATCGACTTTATGACCGCGCGCTGGTCACATTTACCATATGAATTTTTAGGTGTGGTTTCAAACCGTATCATTAATGAAATTGATGGTATTTCGCGTGTTGTTTACGATATTTCGGGTAAACCACCTGCAACTATTGAGTGGGAATAATCGCGCGTTAGCTACTAGCTAGTATTAGCAGTATATAAAAATAAAAGCCCATGATTTCATGGGCTTTTTTGTTGCTAATATTACTTTAAGTATTTTTAGATGACTTTATAAAGAACGACATAATTAACCCGCTAATCGCAAGTACAATTCCCAAAATAAACGCTGTTTGTACACCCGCTGTTAATGAGCTACTTACTGCAGAGGGCGCTGATGGATCGGCTACGTTTTCCAAAAAACTATTTTGAGAAGCCGACATGATTGTAATCGCCAAGGCGGTGCCAATTGAGCCAGATACTTGCAGTAAAGTGTTTATTAAAGCGGTCCCGTCAGCATATAGTTCTCTGGGGAGCTCATTTAAACCATTTGTTTGCGCAGGCATCATAATTAATGTTACGCCAATCATGAGAGATGAATGCAAAAAGATAACCATTGCAATAGAGGTTTCTGTGGTTACATTCGACAGATTCCATAGCGTAATAATCATAATAATAAAGCCAGGTGTAAGTAGCCACTTAGAGCCAAACTTATCAAATATACGCCCCGCGATCGGAGACAAAGCACCATTTATTATTCCACCTGGCATAAGCACAAGGCCAGCAGTAAGCGCAGTTAATCCAAGGCCAATTTGTAAATATAAAGGCAAAAGAATCATGGTTGATAAAATAATCATGAATGTGGCAGATACACTCAATAAACCTAAAGTATACTTTGGATATTTTAAAGTACGTAAATCTAACATTGGTTTATCGAGTTTAAACTGTCTTAACGAAAATATAATAAGAGAGATTAGCGCAATTATAATGGTACTAATTACCAGTAAGTTCCCCCATCCTTTTTCACCCGCAATACTAAAGCCATATACAATGCCACCAAACCCGACAGTCGATAACAAAATTGACAGCACATCTATTTTAGGCTTACTCAAAACAGAAACGTTCTGTACATAAGCCAGCCCGTATACTAATGAAAAAACAAGAAACGGAATGAGTAACCAAAGAATCCAATTCCAGCTCAACAGCTCAATAATCAGCCCCGAAGTAGCTGGTCCAACAGCCGGTGCTGTCATCATAACAAGGCCAATCAATCCCATAATAGTGCCTCTTTTATGAACAGGGAAAATGATGAGGGCTGTATGGAACATTAAGGGAATTAATAAGCCGGTTCCGATTGCCTGAATAATACGACCTAATAGCAAAACACTAAAAGAGGGGGCTATACCGGAAACTATCGCCCCAATAATCGAAAAAAGTAACGAAGCAACGAATAATTGCCGAGTACTAAACCATTGTATTAATAGTGCAGAAACGGGAATGAGGATCCCCATAGTCAGTAAGTAACCTGTTGTTATCCACTGCACGGTAGAGGAAACAACATCTAATTCACTCATTAAATTGCCAAGTGCCATATTTAAAGCCGTTTCGCTAAATAAGCCAATGAATCCGGCAATTAAAAAGGATATTAGAATAGGGACTGGTCTTATAACTGTTTTATCTTGTTCATATGCAATTGTAGACATTAAAACTCTCTTCGCTGATTAACTAAATTGACCTGTGTTGATTGATACTTTATTTACTTTTTAATAAGCAATGAGGGAATTTGCTCTGCTATTGTTTCAAGCGGCTTGCCCGTTTTCATTGTTAAAGCTAAGAGAATACCGCCCTCAGTTAGCGCATGAAAAACAGTAGCTAAACTTGTGGACTGTTGCTCTGTGTAGCCTGCTTCAAGAAACTTTTCAGTATAAATAGATTGCCAACTTTTAAAGGTCGCTTCACACGCCAAGCGAATAGGTTCACTAGTGGAATGTTTTTCTCCAGCAATAGTGCCAATTGGAGAGCCAAGAGGGGTTCCGCCTTGTCCAAACACTCTGGATAATTCATAAACATAAGCTTGAAAAGCATCTATTGGATTGGATACACCCGCAAAGTTTTTTTGAATATCTTCCATAACAAGTCTTTTAGTATTGTTAATTGCAGCAGTCGCCAACTGCTCTTTGCCTTTTGGAAAGTAGTAATACAAGGAGCCCTTAGGTACGCCACTTTCTTCAATTATGTCATTTAGGCCCACTCCGCAATATCCGCGCACTCTAAATAAGCGTGATGCCGTCTCAATTAGAACGTCTTTCGGCTTTACTTTTTCACTCATAACTAAAATACCTCAAATTATAACGACTGGTCTATTATTCCAATGGTAAGGAGGAATCGACTCTGTGTCAATGCTATCGGCTTTACATTTTATTTTGTGTAACCGGTAATATTATCACCAGCATGGCTCTAAAAATGCGCCAAAAGGCGATAGCCAAAGGGGGGCGGAATAGTAGTACGCTTTGTTCTTATCAATATGGTTTGAAGGTGATAATTTAGCTACAAGAGCAAGTTTAAAGGGAATAGCGAAGATTTAAGAGCATGCTAAAATTAGTAAGGCAGGGAGCTTGAGTTATTCAAATTGTAAAAACTATTTAAAAAGTATCTAAAAGCTGCCTAGAAACCATCAGCAAACTATCAGCAAGCTATCAGCAAGCTATCAGCAAGCTATCAGCAAGCTATCAGTAAGTTATTAGCAAACTATCTAAATTAGTGCCTAGTTTTATTGAACCACAACAAATAGTAGTATCAGCACAGTGAGATAAAGTAAGCGACAGCACTTTATTGCTATTATATTTTTATTCACAAAACGTAAAAATAATTAATTTAGTGCTCGGCTATTAATATTTGCCTGAGTCTAAGTAATTAAAAAATGAAGAATTAGCCTGCTAATTCGTCGTTTTGTTTATTTAAAAGGCAATCAAACCAAAAAGATGATTTTTTTCTTTACCTTTGGCCAAAGGTCTCTATAATTCGTCGGTATTGCAGGGGCGTAGTTCCAATTGGTAGAACAGCGGTCTCCAAAACCGACGGTTGGGAGTTCGAATCTCTCCGCCCCTGCCATTTCTTCTTTACATCGAATTTATTACTTCTTATATTACCTTATTTACTAATTTCATCGAGTCGTTATGCATTCACGTTACGCAGCTGTTTTTGGTATAGAAAACCTCGAATTAAATCAGCATTATCAAACGGTTAATAACCAGCCAATAAATAATAAAGCAACTGACACTAAAGCAGACAGCGTCGCGCCTGAGCCTATTTCGCTCACAAGCCAGTTATTTGCAGATATAAAGCGTGCCATAGCCCCCATTACCATCAATAGTGTAATACAAGGCACGGCACTGCAATTACATGGCGATCAGTTAGCTTTAACAAATTCACAGCTCAGTACTGCCGATAAACGTGCTTTATGGGCTTTAATGAGTGACCATCTTGATAAACTTTAAATCAGTAGACGCAACCGCTATACCGCAATTAATGGCTATAGAAACCGCATGCCACAGCCACCCGTGGACGTTAAATACCATGAGCTCATGTATTGGTGGGCGCTATTTTAATTTAGCAGCGTTTAACGGCGATACCATGGTAGGTTTTTATATTGGCGAAAAGGCCGGGCCCGACTTTACCTTGATGGATATTTGCGTTGCCCCAAGCGAGCAAGGAAAAGGCATTGCAAAACAGCTACTGAACCAGTTTATTGAATATGGTGAGCAGCAAAATGCTGAAAATTTATTTTTAGAAGTACGCGAATCAAATACCCCCGCAATAAAGCTCTACGAAAATGCAGGCTTTATAGAAATGTCAGTGCGTAAAAACTATTACCCAAGCGACAATCCTGCTAAAAACGGATTTGAAGACGCTATTTTAATGGGCATGGCACTGGGCTTAAACTTTCAATAATATTTTGTAGTGAAGAGTTTGCAGTGATAACTGTATAAAGAATATTGTTGCAGTAAGCCGATAACTTATACCGGCTTACTTTGCTCACTAATAACCTGCTCAATAGCGTTAATTAAGTTAGCTGTTAATTCGTTTAACGCGGCTTTGCTATCGCTTTTTAAATGATCTTCTAAACGCGCAGCACAGTGATAAATATCATCAAAGTTAAAACACCCAGCACTGCCTTTTATATTATGTGCTAATGCGCGTAATGCGACTAAGTTACCCGAAAATTGTAAGCTTTTTATTTCATCTAAATAAGTTGGCAGGTTAGCGACGTAATTTGCATTTATTTGTTGGAATTTTTCACTTTTGAGTATGTCGTCCCATTTATTTTGATTGTCTTTTTCAAGGTGTAGGTAACTTACTAATACGCTTTCTAGGGCATCTTTATCTATAGGTTTCGCCAGAGCCTTGTCGCATCCTGCAGCAATATATGTGTCTACGTCATGGTTCATTACATTCGCAGTGAGTGCGATTATAGGGCCGTCGTATGCTGCATGGCGTAATATTTTAGTCGCTTCTAGGCCACCCATTACTGGCATTTGCATATCCATAATAATTAACTGATAGTCGTTTACTAGCGCCATTTCTACCGCTTCAGCGCCATTGTTTGCTATGTCGGGCTCTAATCCCCAAGTTTGCAGCAGCAGCTTTATTAATAATTGATTATCGGGGTTATCTTCGGCCACTAAAATATGTGCATCAAAATTATTACTAGCGAAGGAAAGCTGCGGATCTTTTTCTGGAATGAGTTGATTGGATTGCTCTAAAAACAGGTTATCGGCTAATGGCGTTTGTAAATTACAGGCTATGGTTATAGTAAAGCAGCTACCTACATCTAATTCGCTTTTAACGGTTATATCACCGCCAAGACGTTGTGCTAAATTTTTTGAAATACATAGCCCAAGCCCGGTGCCGCCAAAGCGACGGGTTGTGGTAGCGTCTGCTTGCTCAAAAGGAGTAAATAAGCGCTTAATTTGACTTTCAACCATACCAATTCCGCTATCTTGTATTACAAACATCAGCTCTTGGCTTGGTAGGTAATGAACCGTTATAGATACATGGCCTTGCTCGGTAAACTTAACTGCATTGCTGGCAATGTTGATCAGTATTTGTTTTAAGCGGGTTTCGTCGCTGTTTATAGTGTGTGGTAACGGGAGTTGATAATTAATACTGAGCTTTAGCTTTTTTTGTTGTGCCAGCGGTTCAATAATTGACTCAATGTCGTGAATTAAGCGCACTACATTTAGTGGGGCTTGCTCTACAGCAATTTTTTCGGCTTCAATTTTAGACAAATCTAAAATGTTATTTATTAACTCTAGTAAATGCTTAGAGTTGCGTAAAATAGTGCCTAAATGCTGTTTGTTGTTGGTGATTTTATCGTTATGTAAAAGCTGTTCGGTAAAGCCCATTATTGCCGTGAGTGGGGTACGAATTTCGTGGCTCATATTAGCCAAAAAGCGACTTTTAAGTTGATTTGCTTGCTCTGCTTGGCCAATCGCAAGCTCTAACTGGCTATTCATGGTTTCTAGCGCTTTGGTGCGGCTTTCTACTTTGTCTTCGAGGTGATGTTTATATTCTTCTAACTGCTCTTGATAATGCCTAATTTGATTAACCATGTGATTAAAGTCGTTAAACAATATGCCTACTTCATCATCGGTGTGCGCGGGCAGTGAAACACCTAAATCGCCATCACCTACACGGTGGCTAGCTGCACCTAATAGCTCAATAGGATTAAGTAATAAATTACGCACTACAATAAAAATAAGTATTGGCAGCGTAATAACCGAAATAATAACAATTAAGCCGGTAATTAAGCTAATAGCCTTACCCGATTGATACAAAACGGCTTTAGGAATAGTCGATACATAATAACCACCGCTCATTTGCACCGCAAAAATCATCCGCTCTATTTTATCTATACTCGAAAGCTCTATGGTTGATAAAGAGCCAATGTCGGCTAAGTTATGTACTTGGTTGAGCTCAAATTCGCTAATATATTGGCCACGAATATTATAATCGGAACTAAATAAAATTTTCCCCTCATTACTAACGAGTAAGTTGAGGGTGTTGTTGTAGGGGGCTTCTAAAATACTGGTGTTAAGAATAGAAGGATCAATATGCAGTACTATAAAACCAAGCTGTTGTGGGCGCTTAAGATAGTAGTCAATGCTATAAATACGCTGAATAAAATACAAGCTGGTGGTGCCATCTGCTTTTTGCATCATAAACTGCTGTTGGCTTAAATTACTTTGCTGTACTTTGTCAAAAAAAGGATACGATTTTGGCGCTATGCTTAAATTACTTGAGTAGTAGGCATCGCTTTTGCCATTTACCGACATTAAGTTAATGCTAATAATATCGGGATAGGCCTCGCTATAACTGGCAAACACATCCATTAACGCACCTAGGCGATAGGTGTAGCCACCATCAGCATGTAAATCGTTAGCTAAAAAATCGTTCAATACGGGTGAGGTGGATAATAGCTTGGCAGTGGATTGAAATGAGTCAATATAGTTAAATACTTTTTGTTGTTGTTGTTCAACAAACCGGCTCATAATTAAATCAGCTTGTTTTTGTGTTGAGTTGGTTACATTAGTTAGCGTAAAACCACCTAAAAATAACAGCGGAAGTATAACTAACGGCGTTATATACCATAATAACCTAATGCTTAACTTACTGGTTTTCATTACCAAACAACACATCCTCCATGTAATGTTAGTAATAATATGTTTTACAGCTATATTACTCAAGCTTAGCGTTTGTTTATTGTGCTGGTAATATTTATAACTAAGCACAATTTAGGACAATAATTGAGTAAATACGCGCTCTGGGAGAGTTAATAAAAAAAGAATCAGTTAATAACTAAGCATTGATTGTTTATAGAGTGAAGATCAGCGAAAATAGTCTTCAATTACGATTAACATAACGGATCGCGTGTGAGGAGCCAAATTGGGTTCTTCCTAGGGTGTGTTGAGCTTTCGGGGTTGAGCAATATTAGCTCTGAAACGTCAGCATACATAAATGTCCGTATTCAAACTAAAAGAACTTTTTTAATGGCAGAGCAAAATCTCCTCAGTGAAATTAATAAACGACGTACCTTCGCGATTATTTCGCATCCAGATGCGGGTAAAACCACCATCACCGAAAAAGTACTCTTATTCGGACAAGCTATCCAAAAAGCCGGTACAGTAAAAGGCCGTGGCTCTAACCAGCATGCTAAATCTGACTGGATGGACATGGAAAAAGAGCGTGGTATTTCTGTTACTACCTCAGTAATGCAGTTTCCGTATAAAAACGCCTTGGTTAACCTGCTCGACACACCTGGACACGAAGACTTCTCAGAAGATACGTACCGTACCCTAACAGCAGTCGATTCGTGCTTAATGGTTATTGATGCGGCCAAAGGTGTAGAAGACCGTACGCGTAAATTAATGGAAGTAACACGCCTGCGTACTACGCCAATTGTTACTTTTATGAATAAATGTGACCGTGATATACGCGACCCAATGGAGCTGCTTGACGAAGTTGAAACCGAGCTTAAAATAGCGTGTGCGCCTATTACTTGGCCAATTGGTAGCGGTAAAGGCTTTAAAGGCGTTTATCATATTCATAACGATGAAGCGGTTTTATATAAAACTGGCCAAGGTCATAAAATTCAAGACGTGCGCACCATTAAAGGGATAGATAACCCAGAACTGGTTGATGCTATTGGTGACGATCTTGCCGCGCAATTACGCGATGAGCTAGAGCTGGTTATTGGCGCATCCAATGAATTTGATTTAGAGCTGTTTTTAGCCGGCGAACTATCGCCAGTTTATTTTGGTACAGCACTAGGTAACTTTGGTGTTGACCATGTACTTGACGGCTTAACTAAATGGGCGCCAACGCCATTACCACGTGAAACAGAAGACCGCCAAGTAGTTGCCACTGAAGAGAACTTTACTGGCTTTGTATTTAAAATTCAGGCCAATATGGACCCGAAACACCGCGACCGAATTGCCTTTATGCGCATAGTGTCGGGTAAATACAGCCAAGGCATGAAAATGAATCATGTGCGAATTGGCAAACAAGTAAGTATTTCTGATGCGGTTACGTTTATGGCTGGCGATCGTGAGCGCGCAGGTGATGCATTCGCTGGCGACATTATTGGTTTACATAACCACGGTACGATTCAAATAGGTGATACTTTTACCCAAGGTGAAAAGCTTAAGTTTAGTGGTATTCCTAACTTTGCACCGGAATTATTCCGCCGTATTCGTTTACGTGATCCGCTTAAGCAAAAGCAGTTATTAAAAGGCTTAGTACAACTTTCAGAAGAGGGTGCTGTACAGGTATTTAGACCGCTAATAAACAACGATTTAATTGTAGGCGCAGTAGGTGTACTTCAGTTTGATGTGGTTGTAGCGCGCTTAAAAGCAGAATATAACGTAGATGCAATTTACGAAGGTGTTAACGTAAATACAGCCCGCTGGGTAAGTAGCGACGACGTTAAAAAGTTTGAAGACTTTAAGCGCAAGTGCGAAAGTAATTTAGCACTCGATGGCGGCGATAATTTAACTTACATAGCGCCAAGCCGTGTAAACCTTAATTTATCAGTAGAGCGCTATCCAGAAGTCACCTTTAGCCATACACGCGAAAACTAAAGCCAGCTTAGTAAAATTTTAAAAGCCTGCTTTGGCGGGCTTATTAAGGTAAAAAATATGAACATTCGTACTATTTTAGTAGAAAAAGCCATTGCCGCTATGACAGCTGTAGGCTTACCAGCAGATACTAACCCAGCAGTTACACAAAGTACTCGTCCACAATTTGGTGACTACCAAATTAATGCTGCCATGGGCGCGGCTAAAAAAATGAAAAGCAACCCACGAGAGCTTGCGCAAAAAATTATTGATAACCTAGATGTAAGCGATATTGCCGAAAAAACTGAAATTGCCGGCCCTGGGTTTATAAATATTCATTTAAAGCCTGAATTTTTAGCACAAAGCGTTAAAGCGGCGAACAGTGATGCAAAATTAGCGGTTAATGAACACGCTAATCCACAAAAAGTGGTTGTTGATTACTCATCGCCAAACCTTGCTAAAGAAATGCACGTAGGCCATTTACGCTCAACCATTATTGGTGATGCGATTGTGCGTGCGCTTGAATTTAGAGGCGACAGCGTTGTGCGTCAAAATCACATGGGTGATTGGGGCACACAATTTGGTATGTTGATTGCGCATTTAGAAGATCAAATTAGCCAAGGCGTAGATTTAGATACAGTAGCACTTGCCGATTTAGAAACCTTTTACCGCGACGCTAAAAAACGTTTTGACGATGAAGAAGGCTTTGCCGACAAAGCACGTAATTATGTAGTTAAATTACAAGGCGGCGACGCGCATTGTGAAAAACTGTGGAAGCTTTTTATTGCCACTTCAGTTAAGCACTCTGAAGAAGTATATAAGCGCTTAAATGTAACGCTTACACAAGCTGATATTATGGCTGAAAGCGCATACAACGCTGAGCTAAATGACATTATTAGTTTATTAAAAGATAAAAATATTGCCGTGGAGTCGCAAGGCGCACAGGTTGTATTTTTAGATGAACTAGCAAACAAAGACGGCGAACCATCGGCGTTTATTGTACAAAAATCGGGTGGCGGCTTTTTATATGCAACTACAGATTTAGCCGCATGTGATTACCGCTCAAATAAGTTGGGTGCCGATCGTATCTTAATTTTTGTTGATGCGCGCCAAAGCCTGCACTTTAACCAAGTAGAGCTTACAGCACGTAAAGCTGGTTTTTTACGCGATGAAACTAGCTATGAGTTTTGCCCGTTTGGCACCATGATGGGCGCCGACAACAAACCATTTAAAACCCGTACCGGTGGCACAGTTAAACTTGCCGATTTACTCGAAGAGTCGATTAATCGCGCAGCAATAAAATTAGCCGAGCGTGAATCTGATTTATCAGAGCAAGAGCGCAGCGAAATTGCCCGCAAAGTAGGTATTGGCGCAGTTAAATATGCCGACCTTTCTAAGCACCGCACCAGTGATTATATTTTTAACTGGGACAGCATGCTAAGCTTTGAAGGCGCAACAGCACCTTACTTACAATATGCGTATACGCGTATACGCAGTATTTTTCGTAAATCAGGCGTTGATGCAGCTACACTAAATTCAAACGTTACTATCGTAGAGCCGCAAGAAAAAGCGCTAGCGCTTAAGTTACTGCAGCTTGAAGAAGTACTTGATTTAATGATCACTGAAGCCACACCACACGTACTATGTGGTTACTTATATGAGCTAGCAAGCTTATATATGACGTTCTACGAAGCCTGCCCAGTACTTAAAGAAGGCGTAGAGCCAAACGTACGTGATAGCCGTTTAGTGTTATGTAATTTGGTTTCTAAAACATTAGAAACGGGATTGGACTTACTTGGCATTGAAGTCATGGAGCAAATGTAATCACCTTCTGCTGCGTGTAGTTCGCTTTAGCTGCGTTGATAAAACTATTTAGCCTAAGTCACATACAAACCGTATGCTCCTTGGCATAAATAGTTTTACCGCCTTGCTAGCACTCCTACACTTGCAGATGTAACGCTTTACACCGAGGTTGGGTTGAGTGAAACGAAACCCAACGATACACCTGATACTCTGTATTTATTGTTATCGCATAAACTTGAGACTCTGTGTTTATTGCTATCGAATATACCTAAAGCTCGATGTTTATTGCTATCGCATACACTAAAAATTTTGTGTTTACCGGTATCGAATATACCTAAAGCTTGATGTTTGTTGTTACTAGCATCACTATTTAAGCTCGTTACTCTAAGCTCTTTTCTAACGCTTTATTTAAAGGATTTATTATGAAACTCGAAGATATCCGTCGTGAATACCTGCAAAACGCGTTAAGCGAAGATAACTTGCTTGATGATCCGTTTAAACAGTTTGAAACCTGGCTTGAGCACGCTGTAGCAAGTAATTTACCTGATCCAACCGCTATGGTAGTGGCGACAGTTGATGATACCGGGCAGCCTTCGCAGCGCATTGTATTGCTTAAGCATTTAGATAATGATGGTTTTGTGTTTTTTACTAATACAGGTTCGCGCAAAGCGCAGGAGCTTAAAGGTAATAATAAAATATCGCTGCACTTTCCTTGGCACCCTATGGAACGCCAAGTAATTGTGTATGGCGAGGCTAAACCTTTACCTACTTCTGCGGTGGCTAAGTACTTTTTATCTCGCCCTAAAGAAAGCCAGCTAGCAGCGTGGGCATCAGCACAAAGTCGCCCAGTTTCATCGCGTAAAGTGTTGATGGAAACCTTTGCCAATATGAAAAACAAGTTTGCTAAAGGTGAAATTCCTTTACCTGACTTTTGGGGTGGCTATTGTGTTGTACCGCAAAAAATTGAGTTTTGGCAAGGTGGGGCACACCGCCTGCACGACCGCTTTATGTATCAGCGCCAAGCAGACAACAGCTGGCAAATTACACGCTTAAATCCTTAATAAATCGATGAGTAAGTAACAATGCAATTTATTGACTCTCATTGCCACCTCGACTTTACAGAGTTTGACTCAAACCGCGAGTCACTCATTAGCGAGTGTGTAGCAAAGGGAGTTGAGCAGTTTGTGGTGCCCGGTATTAGTTTGGCCCAATCGCGTGCATTACTTAAATTTAAAACTAACTTTGCAGGCGTAAAAATAGCTGCAGGACTGCATCCTTACTTTTTAAATCAGCATCAAGAGTCCCATATAGAGCTGCTATTTACATTTGCTACGGCCAATAAAAACCAGCTGGTGGCAATTGGCGAATGCGGTCTAGATCGAAGTATTGAAAACCTCTCCAAACAAACCTTTTTATTTGAACAACAAATAGCACTGGCTAATCAACTAGGGTTACCGTTAATTGTGCATCATAGGCAAAGCCATGATTTAATAGCGCAGTCGTTTAAGCGTTGTAAGCCTAAGTATGGAGGGGTAATTCATGCGTTTTCGGGATCACTTCAACAAGCTCAATATTATATTAAGCAAGGTTTTAAGCTCGGTGTAGGCGGTGTTATTAGCTACCCGCGAGCGGTTAAAACGCGCGATGTAATTGCCAATATAAATACATCGCACCTAGTGCTTGAAACCGACTCGCCATCAATGCCGCTATGTGGTTATCAAGGGGAGATCAATACGCCGCTGCAAATAGTGCGGGTATTTGATGTATTGTGTGAATTAAAGCCCAAACAACACAAAGAGCAACTAGCTACAGAGCTTTACGACTCATGCTGTGATGTTTTTTGTATATAACGATTAACCTGCCATATTTTTAAGCCACGGCCAAATTGCCAAGTAAAAATACATGCAATTACCAACATTAATAATACTTGGCGACCTAAGTCATGAAAATGATTGTGGCTAGATGTAACTGCCGCACGGGTTAAATAAGTAATAGATACAAAACCAACAGGTCTGTCGTCGTCACTTACCACGGGCTCTATAAACGGTGTTTTAAGTTTACTAACACCAGGAGTTGATTCAGATAGCTGGCCGCTAACATGCAGCGATTGCCAATTATCGCTACTGGCTATAAGCATGCCTTGCTGGTCGTAAATTGTGGCTGAAAGTACAAATTCATCTTTGCTTATGTTGTTACATAATGCATTAAGTTGCGGTTTGTTTTTTTCAATTAACGGGGTTTTAGCATTTAATGCCATAAATTTGGTGAGCGATTTTGCCGTACTATCGGCACTGTCATAAAGTAATTGATGGCTTTGAAAACTACTATTAATGCCCACCCAGCTCAGTAATATTAAGCAGGCAGTAGCAAGCAATAAACGCACTAAGCGTTTTTTTTGTGAGGCAGTGATAGGGTTTTTAAGATGGTTATTTTTCATAGTCACCGTATATACTACTGACAGCATTTTGATTTGATGTTACAAATGCTATACCCAAGTTGTTTGGGTATACTATAACCTTAAACCCCACCTGATGGCGAATTTAGCGCAAGTAATATATTTAACATTTTGTAAGTAGCTATCAGGATAACAAAAAAATTCACGGAGAATCCATGTCGCAAACGAACATGGCACAGCCTGGTGCTGAGCAACCATTAACGCAGTTAGTATTAAATAAATGGTTTAGCTATCAGGATGAGGTGTTTTTACCGTTAAAAAACCTACCTAATAAACACCAAGGTTTATTTAGTATTGCCTTTGCTGGCAATTTTAGTATTACCCATATTAAAGCCATAATAGATTTTTTTGCGAAGCATAATCAAACCGTTACAGGGCTTTGCCAGTATCAGCCCGACTTAAGTTTACCAGCGGCACTGTGTTTTTATATTAAGCAAGCAGAGCTGCCGATTAACCCGCTAGTATTACAACAATTTTCCAGCACACTTGATTTTCAGCTAGTGCAAATAGCTTGCCCACCCAACTTGTATGAGCCAGGTTTATTGGTAATGGATATGGATTCAACCGCTATTACTATTGAGTGCATAGATGAAATTGCACGCTTAGCTAACGTATACGATGAGGTTGCTTCGGTAACAGCACTGGCAATGGCTGGTAAGCTTGATTTTAGTGAAAGCCTAAATCAGCGCGTCGCTAAACTTACCGGAATTGAAAAAAGCTTAATAGATGAGTTAAAAAATAATTTACCTTTAATGCCGGGTATTAAAATGCTTTGCCAAATACTTAAACAGCATCAGTGGCACTTAGCCATTGCGTCGGGTGGTTTCGTACCCTTTGCAGAGCAAGTACAAGCGTTAATCAATTTAGATGAAGTACACGCTAATGTGCTTGAATTTAAAGATAATAAGCTCACAGGTAAAGTATTAGGCACAATTGTAGATGCACAGCAAAAAGCCGTTATTTTAGAGTCATTACAGCAACAGCTGGGATTAATAAAGTCGCAAACAGTGGCGATTGGCGATGGGGCTAACGATTTAAAAATGATGGCAACAGCAGGGCTAGGTGTAGCAGTACATGGTAAAGCAAAAGTGGTTGAGCAAGCCCAAGCAGCTATTTGCCAAGGCTCGTTATTACAATTACTGTATATGCTAGCTATACCATTAAATAGTGAGGCTACTGTTTAACGCAGGCGGTTTAGCCAAAGCAGTTTGCGGCGACCCATTTGGTCAACTTGTTGCTGTTCAAGTTTTAAATGGCTTAAGGCTTCTTCGGTGATATCGACAATATCACCGACACCCGCTACAGACCACAATGCCTCTTCTAATTCCCTTGCTTTATGCAGCGCATATTGACTCACATATTTTAGTTCGTTAGATAAATAATCGGTATCTGGGCGTCCAGTACGTGATATATACAAGCGCATAACAAAAATAAGATTCGACTTTAAGCCTTTGCTTATTTGTTCCTGAAAATCATTATAATCCTCACCTGCTATGCAATAACTGGTAATAGACTCTGAAATACTGCCCTTACGGGGATCAAAATTAATCACAAGTGTAAAGGCGCTTGGCGGATCTTGGCGGCTAAGATCTTTTATCTGTGGGGTGATCACATTAACGATTTGCTCATCAGTAATAATGCTCGATAAATCGGTTTTATTACCCAGCAAACCAAAGTTTTGTAAAAGCACATGTAGTGGGCTAGGGTATAAGCCAAAGCCAATTGCACCTGCTTTAAAGTGCGCTCCTTCTTTATGTAAATAAAGTGGGAACTGGCAAACGCTTTTAGTTACCATATTTCTAAGTGCTGTAGAGAGCCCAGGCACTTTAGGCGCTTCTTCTGACACTTTTAGTTTATCTTTATTACTGTTAATTAACTGCGTAAAAAACAGCACTCCAGCATGGGGTAAGTCGGCAACTCGGCTGGCTTTTAAATTAATAATAGTGAACGACTTATTTACAGCCATCACTTCGTACTTTAGCTCACTAAGCTGATATGTTTTGGTTATTTTTTGTAAGTCAGGAAACGAGAGTAAAACAATGTCGCCTTTTTTTAAGCTTACTGGTTGTTTGCATTCAAGCTGCAAGCCCATAACCGAAAAGTCGCGAGTAAGGCCATGTACTACCTCATCGTTTACGCTAATCGACACATTCGTTTTATATAAGTAGCGCTTATCAGAGCGAAGATTTACATACTCTAAAGGTACAATATCTAAATAAGGCGCAGACTTACTTTTGCTATGGCCAAAATGCTTCAATTGATTAATCAAAGCTTTATCGTAATTTAATTGCTGATAGTGTTGCTGTTCAGTTTTATTACCAATAGCAGTTAGTACCACCATATATTTTACATTTTTCACTAACCCTTCTACCCGAGGAGAAGGCGGCTTATTGAGCTTTTCAATATTTTTACTTACAGTGTTTGGTAACGATAAAGGAATAAATGAGTCATCTGGATGGCTTGGCATAATTTGTATTTTAAAGCACTGCCAGGTGTCTTTTTGACTGCCAAAAGCTAAAAATAAGTTTTTTAGCTGAGGGTTTTGTTCAAGCTCATTACGTGTTGCAGAATAATAATAAATTTTGCCCGCTGAAATATGAGTAAAAGTATATAAATAATCTTCTTTAACTGGAGTCTGTTTTAAAAGTAATGCATTAATACGTTGCTCATTAAGCACACTGTATAAACAAGGGTTTTGGCGTTCATCGGTAAAGTAACGTTGAATAAAAATGTTGTTTTCGGTGGTTAGACTTAAGCTAGGATAAAGTACATTGTCTTTTTTACTTAAAAATACATATAAAGAGGTGACGCGTGGAATATAGTATTGCTCGTAACCCTTAGAAACCACAGCATCGAGCGTATTATCAAGGTTTACTTTATAGCGACGTTTATTACCGTGGATAAAGCTTTCTAAAAAATTATCAAATGCTTCATTATTTTCAATAAAGGTGCGTTTTAAACGAATATGATTAAACTCTTTAGAAATATTTTCTACGGCGACAACCTCATACTGAATGCCATTTTTTAAACCTAGCTCAAAGTCTTGCTCTAGGCCTACCAAACGCATGGCGATTAAATGCCCTTTTTTTAGCACATAACGAGTGGCTAGCTTTATTTTACAACCACTGAGGGATATATCGGAAGTGCTAGCAGCAATGCTTTTTTTGTCGTTGTACTCAACCGTTACTTTAATTGAATAGTTCATTCGCTCTTCACGGCGGTTTTCATAAGAGGCAAACTTTATAATATTTGTATTAAGGGAGTCATCAATGGCTTGCTCTGCAATTTTTTCTGTGGCTTTGCGTTGTAACACCCGATGATTATTTTCGGTGTTCATCACTGCCTCATAAACGGCGAGAGTATAACCACCGTGTTGTTTTAGCGCAGCTTCAAATACTTCAATCGCTGTTTCATCCATGAAATGTTGTTTGCCATTGTGATCATAAGGCTTTACCTGCCCAGTCACTAAACCACGTAAGTCAATAAAGCGCGCTATCGGCTGAGATAAGCGTGTCATTTCCATTTTCATTAAAAACTGTTCAGGCTTTGTAAGCCCAGCTATTTTAGACTTAAAAATTAAATCAAATTTAGGGTTGCCTAAATAATGTTTTAATTCAGATATAAGATCTTCGTGCTTGAGCAGTATGTCTTCAGCCATTTATAAAACCATCACCGTCTAATTAAAAAAGTAGGTATACTATTAAATCCATTTATTAGAAAACTCAATAAATGTCGTATCGTGTTATTGTTGTTAATATAGGTACGATTATTCGAGTAACTACAGTTTAGCGCTTGTTATTATGTGTTAAATACCAATTTATTGGCAAGTTACTTTAAACTATTATTCAAGCAATAAGTATGCCCTAAAGTATAGTAAAAAAGAAAACAGCATTTATAGATAATAATAGTAGTGCTAAATTATCTTGTTGGTATGACTCATTGTTAGGCGAAAGTTTAAAATGGTAAAATAAGCACTTAACATTAAGTATTTTTAAAATTAAAGAATAGTAGGTAAAGTTATAAATGGCTAAAGCGGCAAAAGTAGAGTTTGTTTGTACCGAATGTGGCATGAACTACCAACGTTGGCAAGGTCAATGCCGCTGTGGTGCATGGAACACATTAGCAGAATTTAAACCGTCAGCAGGGCAAAGTAAAAAAGCATCGGCACGCGTAAGTGTAGGTGGTTATGCTGGGGGGATTGGTGGCGGTTCTAAAAAAATTAATGATATTGCTACCGCAGAAACTGAAAAACAGTTAACTGAAATTGGCGAGCTCGATCGTGTTTTAAGTGGCGGTGTAACAACGGGGTCAGTTAATATAATCTCTGGCGATCCAGGGGCTGGTAAAACAACCTTGTTATCTGATTTAGTGGCACGAATGTCACAACGCATGCCCTCACTTTACTGTACCGCAGAAGAATCTTTATCGCAGTTTAAAAACAGAGTGAATCGTTTAAAGTTAAATTATAACCCTGATGCGCTTTATTTACTTTCCGAAACCAGTGTTGAAACCATCATTGAAGAACTCGATAAAAATAAAATTAAGTTTGCAGTAATAGACTCCATTCAAGCAGTGGTCACCGACACAGCTAACGGTAGCCCAGGCTCGCCTTCGCAAGTAAAAAGTGCCGCGCAAGCACTTACGCAATACTGTAAGCAAAATGATGTCACTATGTTCATTATTGCCCATGTAAATAAAAACAACGAAATAGCTGGTCCGCAAACGCTGGTGCATATAGTTGACGCACTATTGCATATAGATACTAACGATGGGCAAATTCGTACCTTACGAGCAAATAAAAACCGCTTTGGTGATATAGATACAGTCGGTATTTTTAGAATGTGCGAACGCGGTATGCTCAGCGTTGATAACCCCAGCGAAATATTTTTATCAGGCTCAACTACAGATTCACCTGGCTCTGCAATTACGTGTATTCGTAAAGGTAATCGTAATTTATTACTCGAAATTCAATGTTTAACCACTGAGATTGAGGCGGAATTTCCGCAGCGTGTTTGCGTTGGTTTAAACATGAACCGAATAAAAATGCTCACCGGCATACTGCGTAAGCACACAAAAACTAAAATATTTCACGATACGTTTTTTAATATAGTGGGTGGCTTAAAAATTGATGAATCAGAAACCTGTATAGATTTAGCGTTGGTTGCTGCGCTACTTAGCAGCTTAAATGATTTTGTGGTGCCACGTACTACTTGTATTATGGGAGAGCTGAGTTTAAATGGCGACGTACGCCCAATAGACAGTGGCGTACCGCGCGTTAAAGAAGCTGCGCAGCATGGCTTTACGGAAATATTTATTCCATTTCGTAATTACCATAAATCAATGGAAGGGCTGGGCGCTAAGATCACCCCGATAAAAACAGTACATGAGTTACTTAGTTTAATTAATTAGCAAAAACGCTTATCGGTGATGTTCTGCAATGTTACTCTTGAGCTGAAACAATTTATATAAAGACTTAAATAAGGAAATAACATGAAAAAGTTAGTTATAGCTGCAGCAATTGTAGCTGCCGGTGTTGGTGGCGTAAGTTATGCAAATCACGTAGCCACTAAAGAAGTACGTGCAGAAATAGATAAGCAACTAGCACTAGTGAGCGAGCAAACCGGCGCTACATTTAAGTATGCAGACTTATCGGCTAGTGTTATTTCCAATAGTGTAGAAATTAGCAATATGGAAGTCATTAGTTCTGAAGGCGATAATGTTGCCAGTATTCAAAGCATTGAAGTGACAGGCTACGAAACCGATAAAATTTCACCACACACTACATTTGATGTAAAAAGCTTTCAATTTAATAAAGACTTTGTGGCTAAATTACCAGCCGATACAAATACTATGTTAGCGTCGGCCAGTTACGATTTACATTCATCACTTGATTACGATGAAAAATCGGGCGACAGCGATGTGGTAGTTAAGTTAGATGCAAAAGACATTGTTAGCTTTAATATGAATATGGGTCTGGCAAACACACAAGCACTTATGGATGCATCGCTTGCGATCAGTAAAGCGCAGCAAGCAGCGGGCAGCGAACCTTTAACTTATGAGCAAGAATTACAGCAGCAAACGCTAATAATGCAAGCTATGAGTAAGTTAGAGCCGCGCAGTGTTAACTTTGAACTTAATAACCAAGGCGAGCTTAAAGCATTGCTAGAAAGCGAGCTTATTAAGCAAGGTATGAGTGTTGAGCAAATGCAAATGATGGTTGAGCAGCAGCTACAGCAAGCGCCAGTAACCGAAGAAATTGCAGAAGCGATTAGCGGCTTTGTTAAAGGCTTAAATTCATTTAGCGTGTCGGCAAAACTACCTGAAGGCAAAACTATGATGGAAGTTAACCAACAAATAATGATGCTAATAGGCCAGCCTGAAAAGCTTGTAGAGTACATTAATCTAGAAGTTAAAGGCGACTAAAAGTAGCTATAGTAATCGCGATATCAGTTAAAAATGATAGCACGATACACATAATTAAAGCGTGAGTTTAACTCGCGCTTTTTTATGCGTAAATTTTGCGTTTAGACTAGGTGTTAACTCTCAAAATTAACAATTAGTTTACCAGCACTCATTTAATCGTTAGTATTCATTACTACAAAAACTGTTATTTATCATATTAAATAGCCATTAAGGCTCAAACTAATTACTTAAAGTTGAATGGGGTTACAGATGGGAAAAGGTCGATTAGAAGCTTTTAGTGATGGTGTGTTGGCAATTATTATTACCATTATGGTATTGGAGCTAAAAATACCTGAAGGCGCGGGAATTGAAGCACTTGTGCCTATGCTCCCTAACTTTTTTAGCTATGTTTTAAGTTTTGTATACGTAGGGATTTACTGGAATAACCATCATCATTTATTACACGCTGCTGGCAGTGTTTCGGGTGGGGTATTGTGGTCAAATTTAAATTTACTTTTTTGGTTATCATTATTCCCGTTTTCGACCAGTTGGATGGGAGGTAATCACTTTGAGCCGCTACCTACCGCGACTTATGGTGCCGTGCTGTTTATGGCGGCGATTGCGTATAATATTTTACAACGCAGCATAATGGCGACAGATGGCTGCAGCTCTGTATTGCGCAAAGCAATCGGTGCAGACTGGAAAGGCAAAGTGTCTATGGCGCTTTACTTATCGGCAGTAGGCGTAGCATTTGTAGCACCATGGTTAGCACAAGTAATATATGTAGCAGTGGCGCTGTTATGGTTAGTGCCAGATAAAAGAATAGAGCAGGCCGTTAATCAAAATTAAATTTATTACTCTTTTAATTAGTTTTACCGCTAAGTAGGGCAATAAAAAAGCCGCGTTTGTTATAAAGCAAACGCGGCTTAAAATTTTCTAGAGCTTAAATTAGTTAATGCAGAATACGTGCTCTTATCGTGCCTTCAACAGCGCTTAGCTCTTTAAGGGCAACTTCTGAGTGGTCGGTATCTACATCAATAACTACATAACCAATTGACTCATCTGTTTGTAGGTACTGCGCGGCAATGTTAATACCGTGCTGTGCAAACGCTTGGTTTATTTGTGTTAATACGCCAGGACGGTTGTGATGTACATGCAGTAAGCGACTACGATTAGCAAGCTCTGGTAGTGAAACCTCAGGGAAGTTAACAGCAGTAATAGTTGAGCCGTTATCTGAGTATTTAGCTAGTTTTCCAGCTACTTCAATACCAATGTTTTCTTGTGCTTCTTGAGTTGAACCACCAATGTGCGGCGTTAAAATAACATTGTCAAAATTACGCAGTGGCGATACAAACTCTTCATCGTTAGATTTAGGCTCAACCGGGAACACATCGATTGCTGCGCCGCTGAGTTTTTTGTCGGTAAGCGCTTCTGCCAATGCATCAATATCAACTACAGTACCGCGAGACGCATTAATTAAAATAGCGCCTTGTTTCATAACCGCAAGTTCGGCAGTGCCAATAAGGTTCTTAGTTTGTGGGGTTTCAGGTACATGCAAAGTAATAATATCAGAGCGTTGTAATAGCTGAGTTAAATTATGTACTTGCTTAGCGTTGCCAAGTGATAACTTATCTTCAATATCGTAAAACTCAACATGCATACCAATATTTTCGGCCATAATACCTAACTGGGTACCAATGTGGCCATAGCCAATAATACCCAATGTTTTACCACGAGCTTCAAACGAGCCGTTTGCGGTTTTTAACCAGCCGCCACGATGTGCAGCAGCATTACGCTGAGGAATACCGCGTAATAGCAACAGTATTTCACCAAGTACAAGCTCTGCAACCGAGCGGGTGTTAGAAAATGGTGCGTTAAATACAGCAATACCACGTTCGCGCGCCGCATTTAAGTCAACCTGGTTGGTGCCAATACAAAAACAGCCAACCGCAACGAGCTTTTCAGCTGCTTCTAACACAGCTTGGTTAATATGAGTACGAGAACGAAGCCCCACAAAGTGTACGTCTTTAATACGTTCTTTTAGCTCGTCCTCAGGTAAGGATGTTTTAACATAGTCGATGTTGCTATAACCGTTACGTTTTAGCGTTTCAACAGCGCTTTGGTGAACACCTTCAAGCAAAAGAATTTTAATTTTGTCTTTTGCCAACGATACCTTACTCATAACCTCATCCTATTTAATTTGTGGCCCATTTTTAGTGCCGATAATCACTTTATCAGCGCCACGCTCTGCGAATAGGCCGTTGGTAACTACGCCAACAATTTGATTAATTTGTGTTTCAAGTTGTTTAGCTTGGGTAATTTTTAAATTATGTACATCTAAAATAACGTTACCGTTATCGGTAACTACACCTTGGCGATACACAGGATCACCGCCAAGTTTTAATAATTCGCGTGCTACGTAACTGCGTGCCATGGGTATAACTTCAACCGGCAGTGGAAAACCACCCAAGATTGCTACTAATTTGGTGTCATCTACAATGCACACAAATTGTTTAGCTACCGCTGCTACTATTTTTTCACGAGTAAGGGCTGCACCGCCGCCTTTAATCATTTCGTTATGGGCGTTAATTTCATCAGCGCCGTCAACGTATACATCTAAAACATCAACGTCATTAAGTTCAAATACTTCAATGCCTAGCGCTTTTAAACGAGCTGTTGAGGCTTCTGAACTAGAAACCGCACCTTTAATGGTGTCTTTTATTGAGCCTAGTGCATCAATAAAGTGATTAACCGTTGAGCCTGTACCTACGCCTACAATAGTGTTCTCTTTTACAAACTCTAACGCTGCCCAAGCAGCTGCTTTTTTTAATTCGTCTTGTGTCATTGTTTTATGCTCATTTATGTCAAAAATTTCTGCTGGTATACAAAGTAACGCTTTACCAACAGTAGGTTTTATTTGGGGTGATAATTGTTTTAAGTGGCACATCCCATGATTCTATGGGTAAAGCTGTTACTTTTTGGCATTCATGTGCTAAACCAATAAGTTGCGGCTTTTGCCAGTGTTGCTGGTGTAGCCGCGCCAATGTCCGATCGTAAAACCCACCCCCCATTCCTAAGCGATTACCTTGGTTATCAAATGCCACTAATGGCATAAGTAGGTAATCAAGCTCTGGTAACGGGCATATTTGAGTACAATTGAGCTTAGGTTCCAAGATACCATAGCGGTTTGCCTTCATGGGTGAGTTTTTTTCATAACGCTGAAATAGTAAATTAGCCCCGTTAAAGGGGTGAATTACAGGCAGGTAAAGGGTGTGCCCTTTATCCCATAATTCATTAATTAACAATGAGGTATCTAACTCGCCGTCGTTACTAAAATAAATGGCAATATGCTCTTTTTTAGTGTTTTTTTTGCCATTTAAGTGTTGAATAAAATTCATTTTTAGCGATTGGGCGGCAATTAATTGTTGGTTACTTGATAAATTATTACGCAGTTCGCGGACAGACGCTCTTATTGTTGCACGTTTATTGCTCACTTTAGGATTTCACCCCGTAATTAAAAAGAGAATAAGTTAGGGACGGTTAAATATATTGCTAATAAAATAAGCAAAGTAACCACAGTTGCTATGAGTGAATATAACAACACATTACTGCGTTTTTGCAGTGGTGTGAGCAACTCATCATCAAGCATAAGATCATCGTCTTGCCACTCTATGTGTTCATCGGTAATTGCTGTGGCTTCAACCTCGGGTAGGCGCTGTTCAAGCTCGTCTAGTTTTTCTTCAAGGCGAATTAAGCTACTGGTAATGTAATCAAGCGCATCAAAAATTCTGTCATCGCGCTGGCTACTCGTTGCACTTGCCAGTTGAGTATTTTGATTAGGGTTGGTAACAGCCTGCAGCTTACTTTTAATACCTAAGCTGGCAAGTAGTTTGGCTTGCTTTAGGGCTTTGTCTTTATTGCTTGGCACAAATAGCGGTTTACCATTAAAAAAAAGCGACACTTTTTCATTTGATGTTTTTAATTTAGTAGCAAGCATGGCAGTAACAGCTTTGCTGTCAACGCCCTCAGCGAGTCCTACAAAGGTAACACGAAAGTTGTCGGCCATTTTTAATTCCCTAAGCTTTTATAGTAAAACGAGTATATACCGAAAGTGCAAAACAATTCGAGAGTGATTTATGTTTCACGGCTTGAATAATAAGCTTTAGATATAAAAACGACCCTTAAAAGGGCCGTTTATATTTTTAATAGTATGTTGGCTTAAAGGCCAGCAGCAGCGCGAAGTGCTTCTGCTTTATCGGTACGCTCCCAAGGGAACTCTTCACGACCAAAGTGGCCGTAAGCCGCCGTTGGAAGGTAGATAGGGCGCTCTAAATCAAGCATTTTAATTAAACCGTAAGGGCGCAAGTCAAAGTGCTCACGAATAAGCTCAATTAAACGGCTTTCTTCTAGCTTGCTGGTACCAAAGGTTTCTACGCTTATAGACGTAGGCTCTGCAATACCAATAGCGTACGATACTTGTAGCTCACACTTATCAGCAAGGCCAGCAGCAACAATGTTTTTAGCAACATAACGTGCAGCATAGGCAGCACTACGGTCAACTTTTGATGGATCTTTACCAGAGAAAGCACCGCCACCGTGACGAGCCATGCCGCCGTAGGTATCTACAATGATTTTACGACCGGTTAAGCCACAATCGCCCATTGGTCCGCCAATTACAAAGCGACCTGTTGGGTTAATAAAAAACTTAGTCGCGCTAGTAATTAGCTCAGCAGGAAGTACTGGCTTGATGATAGTTTCCATCACCGCTTCGATTAAATCTTTTTGTGAAATATCTTCGCTGTGCTGCGTAGAAAGTACAACAGCATCAATACCTACTGGCTTGCCGTTTTCGTATGCAAACGTAACTTGTGATTTTGCATCTGGGCGTAACCAGTTAAGCTCGCCGCTTTTACGAACCTGTGCTTGGCGCTGCACTAAACGGTGTGAGTAGGTAATAGGAGCAGGCATTAGTACTTCAGTTTCGTTACATGCGTAACCAAACATTAAGCCTTGATCGCCAGCGCCTTGCTCTTCTGGGCTAGTACGGTCAACACCTTGGTTAATGTCAGGAGACTGTTTACCAATAGTGTTTAAAATTGCACATGAATCTGCATCAAAACCCATATCTGAATTAGTGTAGCCAATGTCGCGAATTGTTTTACGTGTAATTTCTTCGATATCAACCCATGCGCTAGTAGTGATTTCACCACCAACCATAACCATACCGGTTTTTACGTAAGTTTCACACGCAACTCGGGCATGAGAATCTTGCTCAAGGATAGCATCAAGTACCGCATCAGAGATTTGATCGGCGATTTTATCCGGATGACCTTCAGAAACAGATTCAGAAGTAAATAAATGTTTTGCCATTGTATTTCTGCTCACAAATATTGCGCTTCACAAACGTCGGTATTAGCGCTTAAAAATTAAGGGGCGTATTTTATCGAAAACAAAACACCTTGCATAGTGTTTTTACGCCTAGACGTCTAAATAAAATATTTAATAACTTTTCGGTCTCAAAAAATATTCATAATGACCTATTATTATGGGTTTTTAATTGCACACCGCCCCTACAATAAGTAAGAATGGACTATACACTAGTCGCCAAGTTATACGGCGGCATAATCGAATACATAAATACCCGCGCAAAAATATATTAAGGTAGGAGAATTCATGCCATCTCGCAAAGAACTTGCAAATGCTATTCGTGTCTTGTCAATGGACGCAGTACAAAAGGCCAAATCTGGTCATCCTGGAGCCCCTATGGGCATGGCAGATATCGCAGAAGTATTATGGCGCGATTATCTAAAACATAACCCAACAAACCCAGAGTGGGCTGACCGAGATCGCTTTATATTATCGAACGGCCACGGTTCAATGCTTATTTATTCTTTATTACATTTAACGGGTTATGATTTACCGTTAGACGAAATTAAAAACTTCCGTCAAATGCATTCAAAAACACCTGGTCACCCAGAGTACGGTTATGCACCAGGAATCGAAACTACTACGGGCCCGTTAGGTCAAGGGATCACTAACGCAGTAGGTATGGCAATTGCCGAAAAAGCGCTAGCTGCACAGTTTAACCGTGAAGGTCACGATATTGTTGATCACTTTACCTATGCATTTATGGGCGACGGCTGCTTAATGGAAGGTATTTCTCATGAAGCTGGTTCACTTGCAGGCACATTAGGCCTAGGTAAACTTGTTGCATTTTGGGATGACAACGGCATTTCAATCGATGGCGAAGTAGAAGGTTGGTTTACCGATGATACGCCAGCTCGCTTTAAAGCGTACGGTTGGCATGTAATTAGCGGTGTTGATGGCCACGACAGCGATGCTATAAGTGCTGCAATCGCAGAAGCTAAAAGTGTTACCGATAAGCCATCACTAATTTGTTGTAAAACAATTATTGGTTACGGCTCACCTAATAAGTCGGGTAGCCACGATTGTCACGGTGCACCACTAGGTGAGGACGAAATTAAAGCGTCTCGCGAATTTTTAGGTTGGACTGGCGATGCATTCGAAATCCCTGCAGACATTTATGCACAATGGGATAGCAAAGAAAAAGGTCAACAGCTTGAATCAAGCTGGGATGAAAAATTTGCAGCATACGCAAAAGCATACCCAGAGCTAGCGTCAGAATACAAGCGTCGTATTAACAACGAACTGCCAGGCGATTGGGCTGAAAAATCTCAAGCATACATTGAAGAGCTGCAAGCAAATCCAGCAAACCCTGCGTCTCGTAAAGCGTCGCAAAATGCATTAAACGCATTTGGCCCGTTATTACCAGAATTTATGGGTGGCTCTGCCGATTTAGCTGGCTCAAACCTAACAATTTGGGATGGCTCTAAAGGCTTAACACGCGACGATGCAAGCGGTAACTACATTTATTACGGTGTACGTGAGTTTGGTATGTCGGCAATTATGAATGGTATTGCGCTGCATAAAGGCTTTATTCCTTACGGTGCTACGTTCTTAATGTTTGTTGAATATGCAAAAAATGCCGTACGTATGGCTGCATTAATGAAGCAACCAAGCATTTTTGTATACACGCACGATTCAATTGGTTTAGGTGAAGATGGTCCAACTCACCAACCAGTAGAGCAAATTGCAAGCATGCGTTTAACGCCTAACTTATACAACTGGCGTCCATGTGACCAAGTGGAGTCGGCAATTGCATGGCAACAAGCTATTGAGCGTAAAGACGGTCCTACATCACTAATCTTTACTCGCCAAGGTTTAGAGCAACAAGCACGTAACGCACAGCAACTGAGCGACGTTAAAAAGGGTGGTTACATCCTTAGCTGCGACGGCAATCCAGAGCTTATTTTCATTGCAACGGGTTCTGAAGTGCAACTAGCACAAGATTCTGCAAGCGAACTACGCAAGCAAGGTAAAAAGGTACGTGTTGTATCTATGCCGTGTACTGATGCTTTTGAAACGCAAAGCGCAGCATACAAAGAAAGCGTATTGCCAGCATCTGTTTCACGCCGCGTAGCAGTAGAAGCAGGTATTGCTGATTACTGGTACAAGTACGTTGGCCTAAATGGCGCAGTAGTAGGTATGACTACCTTTGGTGAGTCAGCACCTGCTGGTGAGCTGTTTGAGCACTTTGGCTTTACTGTTGAGAACATAGTAAACAAAGCAAACGAACTTTTTTAATCGCCTTTGATTAAATAAAGTAAGCAATTGAAAAACCCGCATATGTTGCGGGTTTTTTTATGCCCGAATATGAAACAACTTCACTTAAAGCAATACTGCTTTCCTTGCAAGAAAGTAAGCTATCAGGCAAGGTAGTGCGATAAAATTTATAAATAAAAATCTTAAATTATTAGCAGGAGCTAAATATGTCAAAGTTCGAAAATGTTAGTGTAATTAAAAAAGCCAATGTGTATTTTGATGGCAAAGTGTCAAGCCGAACCGTTTTATTAGGCAGTGGTGAAGCAAAAACATTAGGCTTTATGCAACCAGGTGAGTTTGTGTTCGACACTAACCAAAAAGAATGTATGGAATTATTAGCAGGGCAGTGGGATATTTTATTGCCAGGTGAAAGCGAGTGGAAAACATTTAATGCGGGCGAATCATTTAATGTTGATGCAAACGTAAGCTTTAAGGTAAAAGTAAGCGATTTTGCTGATTATTGCTGTTCATACACAGATTAATAGCACAAATACAACGCGGTTAGTATGTTATTTAACCGCTTAAAGAGCCCGTATAATGCGGGCTTTTGCATGTTTAATGCTCAGTGAGTGATCTAAATCAGCTTTACTAACAAATATTTGCTTAAATAGTTACATTTCTCCTTGTGTTAATTCATATTGCCCCCAATACTAACTATGAAGTAACACATAAAAGGATATAAAATGAAAATTAATCTTACAGGTCACCATGTTGACGTTACTGATTCAATTAGAGAACACGTAAACGAAAAGTTTTCAAAAATAGCGAATCACTTTCCATCTTTGATCGCGCTCGACATTATTCTTTCTAAAGTTCACAACAAGCTTCAAGCGGAAATTAGCACTATTTACGAAGGTGCACGTATATCGGTTAAGGGCGAAAACGAAGTGCTGTATCCAGCAATTAGTAGTGCCGCAAAAAAACTAGATACGTCACTAAAACATCGCAAAGGGCAAATTAAAGCTAATTTGCATGAAAAACCAGAAATAACAACCCCAGAAATTGCACACGAAATCATCCAAGAGATGGATCTTCGTTAACGTTTTTAGAGTTTAGGCCCTAACTTTTAGGGCCTAAAACCATTATTTATTAGCTTCGTTTTACCCCCTCATTTATTAATACTTTTCAGCTTTCATTTTGCGTTAAAACTCTGTAATTTATTCATTATTATAAATAAACAGTAAGTACACACATGCGCTCTGTAGTATCAAATTGGCAAACTCGCTTAAATGCATTGGGGCCGGGAATTCTAATGGCAACCGCTGCAATTGGTGGTTCACATTTAGTGGCATCAACCCAAGCGGGAGCCATATTTGGCTGGCAATTATTTTGGCTTATTTTAGTAGTAAACGTTTTAAAGTACCCATTTTTTCGCTTTGGCATGGAGTACACACTCGCTACCAAAAATAGCCTAGTAGAGGGTTATAAAAGCAAAGGGCCATTTTATTTTTACAGCTTCATTGTCCTAAATGTTGTTGCCGCTATCGTTAATACCGCAGGCGTATTATTACTCACCGCAAGCTTGTTGCATTACGCACTACCTATCACAATAGAAATAACACTGCTGTGTTGGATTTTACTTGGCGTGTGCTTAACCATACTTTTGCTAGGGCACTTTAAAGCGCTAGATAACGTGGCAAAAGGCATTATGGGGCTACTTACATTAGCAACATTAATAGCACTTGCTATTGCCTTTAGTAATGGCCCAATGGCACCTGCTGACTATGTAGGCCCTTCACCGTATGAGTTAGCCATGCTTAGCTTTATGGTGGCACTAATGGGTTGGATGCCCGCCCCTATTGAAATATCCGCACTTAGCTCACTGTGGTTAAAAGAAAAACAAGCACAACAAACAATATCTAAACGCGAAGGCTTGTTCGACTTTAACGTGGGTTACTGGTTAACCGCAGGCTTAGCGCTGGTGTTTTTTAGCTTAGGTGTATTAGTGCAATACGGGCAAAGCAGTAATATAGAACTCGGTGGGGTCGCTTTTGCCAAACAGCTTATTGATATGTACGCACTTACCATTGGCGAGTGGGCAAGGCCGCTAGTATCAGCCATCGCTTTTTTATGTATGTTTGGCACCACATTAACGGTACTAGATGGTTATGCGCGTACTTTAAACGAATCGCATAAATTACTTGGTTTTAAGCAATCAAAACACAGCTTAAACACATGGCTAATACTGCAAGCACTTGCTGGTATGGCGGTTATTTTATTTTTTGAATCAGCCTTAGGTCCTATGCTTACCTTTGCCATGACACTGTCATTTGTAACCACTCCTATATTTGCTTGGCTAAACTTTAGCCTAGTGCGCTCTGAGCCCAGCATTAAACACGGCGTACTACTTAAAAGTTTAAGCTGGGTAGGGCTACTGTACTTAGTCGGTTTTTCTGTGGCATTTGTTGTGTGGATGATGATGTAAGTAAAAAAATTCAATAAAGCAATAAATTAGCGTACATTGCATTTGTACGCTAATTGCGTATACTTTGGCGTATGAAAAGCTTATTTGTTGAATCAATTGTATTTGAAAAGTACCGAGCACAGTACTTGAATGATGACGAATATCGTTTATTTCAAGCAGATCTAATGGTTAACCCAAAACAGGGCGATGTGATTCAAGGTACAGGTGGCTTACGTAAAATACGAGTTGCGAGCAAGGGGAAAGGTAAACGCGGCGGCTCAAGAGTTATATATTATTATTTGGACGATAAAACACGTTTTTACTTACTAACTATCTACAGTAAAAACGAAGTGACAGATTTAACAGCAGATCATAAAAAGCAATTAAAAGCGTTTTTAGAGGTATGGAAAAATGAGCAAACGTGATTTATTTTCAGAATTAACTACAGCCCTTGTTGATGCTAAAGCACACTCACAAGGCAAACTTACATTGCGTACCCATACAGTAAATGAGTTTAACGATCTTGCTATTTCACCTGATGAAATAGTAAATATTCGAGAAAAATTTAATATGTCGCGTGGTGTATTTGCAAACATTTTACATACATCAGCGAGAACACTCGAAAACTGGGAGCAAGGACGTAGCGCGCCTAATGGGCAAGCAATTACTTTATTAAAGCTTGTGCAGCGTCATCCTGAGACATTGAATCATATAGCTGAGTTGTAGAGTTTTATAAGCCTTATCAAAATGAATGAGGCATTTAGGTAAACCCGCTTATTTATCTTAAAAGTCAAAAAAAAGACCTGACCTTAATGTGATTTTTTGATCTCAATGTAGTGTTTGATACCTATTTTCTCGCTACACTTAAACAAGCTAAAAATACGAGTGAGGGTTTCCTTCACTTAGCTGCTGGGCAAACAAAAAAATATACTGTTAAAAGTATTACCAAACTCGAGTAACCAAAAGGGATTAGTTTATATGGCAATGTTTCGTTAAAAAAGTTTCTTTTTAAAGATAAGCTATCTAATTTTGTATAAATTTGCTCTGACAAGTAGTCATTGGATTTCAAAATATTGTTTATTATCTGACACCTTTCATTTTCAACTTGTTGGAATGTTGTCGTGATTCCGCTGTAATAATCAGCTAACGATTTCATTTTTTGATGAACTTGCCTTGCCATAGGGAGTACAACAACTAATTCAGGCTGGTTATCTCCGTAAAATTCTTTTAATTGTTGTAATTTATATTCAACGTCGTCTAAATTACTTTGATTTATTTTCCCTCCTAGCTTTAAGCGCTTATGCATCTCTTGAAAGTTTATTGCAATTGTAGTTAGCGAATTGAAGTAGTGCTCATATGTATCACTTAGATTTTCATAGCTAGATGGAATGGTATTTTTAAAGTTATTGTTCTTTGTAAACTTTTCAAGTGTTGCCAACTCTGCTTTGAGACTTTCTTCACGCCAATCTTCTGGTATTAAGCGATCTATTTTGTAAAAAGCATCATTACTCTCTTCACGTGCAGCAATAGCCTTCGAATTATTTACTGCTAAAGAAGATGAAGGGATAAAATCAAAGGTATCACTAATATTTTGTTTTTTAATAGGACTTGATGACTTACCACTTTTGATGCACCAACTGTTGATTGATTCTTGTAATGTTAACCAGTAAACAAACATATAGTAAGCAATTATAAAACATAGTGCCCCAGCTAATGTAAGAGAAGATACTCCTGGATCAATCTTTATTCCTAAAAAAGAAGTAATTTCTCGACCTTTGAGGAATAGTAACAAAAAGTATGCCAGCGATGAGTATGCTAGTAACTGAATTTTATACTTTCTACACTCATCATTTATTGGATGATCTTTCGCTTCAAACAAATAAAGTTTGACCGTGTGTGCTATGTTTTCATTATCTGATTTATCCATACTTCTTAGGTCCATAATCTACTTGTAGTCAGTTACATGTCATTAAACACTCACAAAAGTAATAGAGAATGGAGTCGCGTCTGCCTTTACTACTTTTTGAGTGACATTTACTTGTACTGAGCTGACATTAATAGCAATATCAACTCAGCTCTTTTATCGCTCTACTTATTCCATCTAAACTCAGCGCATACATGCGGTTGTTCATCAGCTCTTTAATAAAACCTATTGATTGATAGTACGGCCAGTGTTCAACGGGTTGTGGGTTGAGCCAAGCCACTTTATCAAAGTGATTTGTGACACGTTGTAACCATACACTGCCGGGCTCTTCGTTGTAGTGCTCTACCGAGCCGCCGGGGTAGGCTATTTCGTACGGGCCCATAGTGGCATCGCCTACAAATATTACTTTGTAGTCGCTGGTAAACTTATTAATTAGCGTCATGGTGTCTATTACGTTTGAGTGACGGCGTTCGTTGTCTTGCCAAACATTTTCGTATAGGCAGTTATGAAAGTAGTAAAACTCTAAGTGTTTAAATTCGCCATGGGCGGCGCTAAATAATTCTTCGCAGGTATGAATGTAGTCATCCATTGAGCCGCCAATATCAAACAGCATGAGTACTTTTACTGCATTGTGGCGCTCTGGTGCCATTTTTACGTCAAGCATGCCGCCTTGTTTTGCGGTAGCGCGAATGGTCTCGTTTAAATCTAGCGTGTCGCTGGCGCCAGTGCGGGCAAATTTACGCAGTTTTTTAAGGGCGAGTTTAACTGTGCGCGAACTAATTTCTCTGTCGGTGTCGAGGTTTTTGTATTCTCGTTTATCCCACACTTTTACCGCTTGGCGGTTACGGTTGCCGTCTTGCCCAATACGCACGCCTTCTGGGTTATAGCCGTATGCACCAAAAGGTGATGTGCCGCCAGTGCCCACCCATTTATTGCCGCCTGCGTGGCGTTTTTGTTGCTCTTCTAAACGCTCTTTTAGGGTTTTCATAAGCTCATCGAGCCCGCCCATAGCTTTAAGTTGGGCTTTTTCTTCATCGCTTAGGTTTTTTTCGAATTCTTTACGTAGCCAGTCTTCAGGTAAGTTGTGCTGTTGCTTTAAACTCTCGAGCAAATCAAGGTCAGCAATACCACTAAAATAGTCGCTAAAGGCTTTGTCAAATCGGTCAAAGTGCGTTTCGTCTTTTACCATTATGGTGCGTGCTAAATGGTAAAAGGCGTCTACGTCGGCAAATATAACGCCTTTTTTTAAGGCGTTAATTAAGTCGAGTAACTCGCGCAGGCTTACCGGTAAGCGGTATTTTCGTAGCGTGAAAAAAAACTGTACTAACATGTTAGGGCCTGTTTATCTTTCGAGGTTAAATTTGCAGCAGTGTGTTTGGTATTTAGGCAAGGCAGAGCCTATGTAGTGTGGTTATTCCCCATAAATAGGCGATAACACAGCATAAATACCAAACACGCGCTGCCTGAAGGTTCGTCCTAGGGACGATTAACTCTTTGTTGCTCGGCTTTTACTTAGCCCACTAGGTTACAAACCTCGCGCCACGATTAAATCGTCCCTAGTTAGAACAAATTTTAATCCTGAAAGGTCAACAGGCCCTAGCGACGGCTCATAAAGGCAAGTTTTTCGATTAGGCTTATGTCTTGCTCATTTTTAAGTAATGCGCCAAACATTGGCATTAAACCGCCTTTTTTAGCTTTGTCGTGCAGTGTTTTTGCGTCTATATCTTCTGCCATAAGTAGCTTTAACCAGTCGAGTAATTCGCTGGTAGATGGCTTCTTTTTAAGACCGTTTGCTTCGCGTAGGTTAAAAAACACTTGGAGTGCTTGGCGTACTAAATCTTGCTTAACGTTAGGGTAGTGCACGTCAATAATTTGCTGCATTTCATCGGCAGATGGAAAATCAATGTAATGAAAAAAGCAGCGACGTAAAAATGCGTCGGGCAGCTCTTTTTCGTTATTAGAGGTGATGATCACAATAGGGCGCTCTTTTGCTACTACTCGCTCGCTGGTTTCGTAAACATGAAATTCCATTTTATCGAGCTCTAACAGTAGATCGTTTGGAAACTCAATATCGGCTTTGTCTATTTCATCTATTAATAATACCGGGCGTTTACCGTGTTGGTCGGCGTAAGTAAATGCTTGCCACAGTTTGCCTTTAACTATGTAGTTACTAATATTGTGTACGCGCTCGTCGCCCAGCTGGCTGTCGCGCAGGCGCGAAACCGCATCGTATTCATACAAACCTTGCTGCGCTTTGGTGGTCGATTTAATGTGCCACTGAATAAGTTCGGTATCTAAACTTTTTGCCAGCTCTTCAGCTAGCATGGTTTTACCTGTACCCGGCTCACCTTTAATTAAAAGTGGCTTTTCGAGCATAATAGCCGCGTTTACAGCTTGCTTAAGCGCAGAGCTGGCGATGTAATTGTCGGTTGAATTAAATTGCACTTTATTACCTTCTTTTCGTCACAGGTCAGATGAGTTTTTATAATCCTATCATGCCATAGTTAACCGGCTTCACCAAGGTAGCTAAACCGAGGAATAGTTTTGCCGTCTTTTTCAACTGTTTCGCTAAACATTTCTAAAGGGCGTGCCCATATACCAAACTCACCGTATAGCGCTTGGTAAATTACCAGTTGCTCACTGGTTTCGCTGTGAGTGGCTACATAAAGCACTTTGTACTGTGCCCCTTTGTAGTGTTGGTATATGCCTGATTTGAGGGAAATTGGTTTTATTGCTGTAGTCATGTTTTGATCTCTTGTATAATTTGTTTCTGCACTTTTAATGCTAACTAATTTGCCAATACTATGAACTATATTACGCTAGATGATTACAAAAAAGCATGGGTTTTTCGCCATAAAGACATGCCTGTTTCAGCCGACGATGCTGCAAACATTAAACCTATGAGCCTTGAGCGCGCAGCTGTACTGTGGACAACTATGGTGAGCCGTGAGTTTGATCACCCTGATTTTTTTGATAAAACAGATTGGTGTGGTCAAGATGAAAGTTATAGCCAAGAAGTAAACTGGGAAAGCGCATGGGAAAACGGCGATGAACAACTTCCCGAAGCTATTTTAGCGCACTTAGATTGGCAAGCTAATACCACTGTTTATTTTTGCATGGCACGCGACAATATTATTGAAACCACCTTTGATGTGTTTAAACGCAACTGGCAAAACTTTATGTTTTTAGCCGACGGCAGTTTACTCATAGGTAAAAAACGCAATACTGTAGTGCAGTTTTTAGAGTCGGGCATAGCTAAATTAGGTGAAAAGCCAAGCGCTTAATTTAGCACTCGGCGCTTAAAAATTATGCAGTACTGTGTTATAAAACATTTACCTAAGTGTTTTTGAGTACGGCAATTGGCAGCAAAAAATGAGCCTGTTGGCGCGCCACAACAAGTTGAAATGTGGCAAGCCGATGCAAAAAAAGTGTTATATGCACAATTGTGTAATGCATTTTATCAACGTGAGGTTCAGCGTTTAGTCGCTGAGCCTAATAGCGATAGGCTGCGTCGCCAATTAAAAAGCCTACCTTATTACATTGAACGTGCTGCCACATTAGTTGCTAATACAAGCTCGCCTTTTAAACTAGATTCGCAAAATGGCTCTTGGCTTGCAAAGCAAAAACCGACCCCACCAGAGATTAACATTCAAGCAAATGAACTTTTTTATCAACATAATGCCAAAGTCGGGTTAATAATCCCTATTTTAGTGCGTAGTGATGAGCAAATTCGCGTTAGAATAGACAGCCTAGACCAAGTAAGCGACAATAAAGTGCATTGTAATGAGCTAGGTTGGTTTGCGTTTTCGGGGCAGGGACTTGAGCTGCCAAACGCGCAATTATTAACGCCGAGTAAAGTGTCATTAACCGCGGCGTGTTGCGGGCACCAATGGCAGTTTTCAAAGCGTTGTTTGCCACGGGTTTTATCGCTGCGCGAAATGCTACTGGCAGGAAGTATAAATTGGCGCAATGTAAAACGATTACAAACGTAACTTGGTTCATTAAATAAGTTTATTTGAATTTAAAATAAGGAGTGTTAAATGCGGTTTTTTCAGGTTGGCTTGTTATGTTTAGCACTGTTTGTGCAGTATAGATTGTGGTTTGGCCATAATGGCGTACAAGACTACACACGTTTAAAAAGTGCGGTTGCATCTCATTTACAAACTAACGAAAAATTGATTAAACGCAATAAAGTATTAACCGCCGATATAGAAGATTTAAAGCTTGGCCATGAAGGCATAGAAGAGCGCGCACGTAACGAATTAGGAATGATTAAAGCGGGCGAAACATTTATACGTGTTTTACCAGCTCAACAATAATATGACAAATAAACCAACTATAGCTGCCATTATACCTGCTGCCGGGGTTGGTAGCAGAATGCAGCATAATGCACCTAAACAGTATATTAAATTAGCAGGTAAAACTATTTTAGAGCATACGCTCACAAAATTATCTGCATTAGCGCAGCTTAATACAATTGTTGTAGCCCTAAATGAAAACGATCCTTACTTTGAGCAATTGCCAGTGATTGATGCGCGCATTGTGCGTACTTGTGGCGGTAAAGAGCGTGCAGATTCCGTTTTAAATAGTTTGCTTTTTTTAGCCGCCAACCCGCCTGACTGGGTACTTGTGCACGATGCTGCCCGCCCGCTAGTTACTATTGACGACATAAATACACTTATAAATGAGTGTATAAGCGCCGATGAAGGCGGAATTTTAGCCAGTAAAGTAAAAGACACTATAAAACGTGGCCATATTTATGCTGAGCAAACCGTACCCCGAGATGATTTATGGCAAGCCCTTACTCCGCAGTTTTTTAAATATGAAGATCTTAAAAATGCGCTGCAAAATGCACTGGCAAGCGGCACAGTTATTACCGACGAAGCAAGCGCCATTGAATGGGCTAACAAGCCAGTAAAATTAATACCAGGGCGTAGCGATAATATTAAAATAACCACTCCTGAGGATTTAGACTTGGCTGGTTTTTTACTTCAAAAACAACAAAACGAGAATGCATTATGATACGAATTGGTCATGGTTTTGACGTGCATAAATTTGGCGGTGTTGGCCCATTAACTATCGGCGGCGAAAAGATTGATTATCCGCAAGGTTTTTTAGCGCACTCCGACGGCGATGTTGCTATTCATGCTCTGTGCGATGCTATTTTAGGCGCGCTTGCAATGGGCGACATTGGTAAACACTTTCCAGATACGGCCAGTGAATATGAAAATATCGACAGCCGAATATTACTGCGTCATGTGGTGAGCTTAGCTAAAGAGCAAGGTTATGTATTGGGCAATGGAGATGTAACTATAGTGGCACAAGCGCCAAAAATGTTGCCTCATATTCAAGCTATGCGTAGCAACCTTGCAAGTGATTTAAACTGCGAACTATCGCAAATAAATGTTAAAGCTACAACCACCGAAAAGCTCGGTTTTGAAGGGCGAAAAGAAGGCATTTCGAGCCATGCAGTGGTAATTATGAACAAAGAGTCAATGAGTAAAACAAACGCATGAGCGATTTAAATTATTTATACGGCGCACCGTTATCAAAAGCTGACTTTAAAACCACAGCCGAAGACTTTATGGTAGATGAAGACTTAGGCATTGAGTTTACCGGTAGCGGCGAGCATGTATGTTTGCAAGTAGTAAAAAAAGGCGAAAACACCCAGTACGTAGCAAAGTTAATTGCGCAGCGAGCTGGGGTATCACCACGCGATGTAAGTTATGCCGGGATGAAAGATCGCCACGGAGTGTGTTCGCAGTGGTTTAGTGTAAAAGTACCCATTAAAAAACCGATTGATTTTAGTGATTTAAACAGCGAAAGCGTGTTTGTTGTATCGCAGCAACGCCACGAACGTAAACTGAGAACGGGCTGTCATAAAGGTAATAAATTTACTCTTACGCTGCGCAATGTTACCGATCCTCTGGATATTTTGTGCCGTATTAATGCGGTACGCAGTGGCGTGCCTAACTATTTTGGCGAGCAACGCTTTGGCCGTGATGGCCATAACCTGATAATGGCTGAAAAAATGTTTGCAGGTGAGCGTATTCGCGATAAAAAATTACGCGGTATTATTATTTCTGCAGCGCGCTCGCATGTATTTAATCAACTCGTAAGTTTACGAGTAAAGGAGCATGGTTTAGCTAAAACCATGCACCGTGAAGTGTTTATGCTTAGCGGCAGTAACGCCTTTTTTGAAGACGCTATTAGCGATGAGAATATAGCCCGCCTAGCCTCTGGCGATATTATGATGTCGGCACCTATGGTAGGTAAAAGCGAAAAAGGGCTTACCGAACAAGAAAAAGTATGGCTTGGGCCTTATCAGTCTTGGTGCGATGGTTTAGGCGAGTTAGGGCTAAAAAATGAGCGCCGAATGCTGCGTTTAATCCCGCAAGATTTTAGCGTAGAAACTATAGATGAAAGCACTTTAAAGCTAAGTTTTGGTTTACCAAAAGGCTGTTTTGCTACGGCATTATTACGTGAGCTGGTGGATTACACTGATGCAAGCCCACGCGAGCGAAAAGAAAAGGACAGCAAAGATGAAGATCCTATTAAGTAACGACGATGGTGTGGGCGCTAAAGGTATTGCGGTGTTATATCAAGCATTAATGCAAATTGCCGAGGTTACTTTAGTTGCCCCCGACCGCAACTGCAGTGGTGCAAGTAACTCGTTAACTTTGCTTAACCCACTGCGTGCTACAAAGCTTGAAAATGGCTTTATATCGGTTAATGGTACTCCTACTGACTGTGTGCATTTAGGCGTTAACCAGCTAGTTGATGAAATGCCCGACTTAGTGGTCGCAGGTATAAACCACGGCGCTAATTTAGGTGACGACACTTTGTATTCAGGCACGGTAGCTGCTGCAACCGAAGGTCGCCATTTAGGTTTGCCTGCTATTGCGGTGTCTTTGTGTTCGCACCATGGCGAGCATTTTGAAACGGCAGCAGCGGTAACTATAAGTATTATTAAAGGTTTAGCGTCGCATCCGCTACCAAAAGATCAAATTATAAATATTAATGTACCCGACATTCCTCTAAGCGAATTAAAAGGTGTGCAGGTAACGCGTTTGGGCGCACGCCATAAAGCTGAAACCATGACCAAGCAAACCGATCCTTGGGGTCGAGATATTTACTGGTACGGATCTTTAGGGACAGAAAGTGATGCTGGAGAAGGTACCGATTTTCATGCAATTAATAATGGCTATGCCTCGGTTACCCCACTGAGTGTTGATATGACCGCTAACGAGAGCATTAAAGCGGTAGGGGAGTGGTTAGCTGATTTGGAGATAAACCGTGCTGGCTAATTATACCCGCAGCGCCAAGGCGCTATCAGCGCTATTACAGCGTGAAGGTGTTGAGGATACGCAAGTACTAGATGCGATTGCACAAATACCACGACATATATTTGTGGGTGACGTGCTGCAACATAAAGCGTATCAAAATACTGCGTTACCAATAGGCCAAGGGCAAACTATTTCGCAGCCTTATATTGTGGCGCGTATGACCGAACTGCTGCAATTAGCTGGTGTGCGCGACAAGGTGCTAGAAATAGGCACGGGATCGGGCTATCAAACGGCAATACTGGCTAAAATATTTACCAAGGTTTACTCAGTAGAGCGTATTAAAGCATTACAATGGCAAGCTAAGCGCCGTTTACATCAGCTCGATTTATATAATGTGGCAATGAAACATGGCGATGGCTGGCAAGGTTGGGAGTCGCAAGCGCCGTTTAACGGCATTATAGTCACCGCAGCCGCGGCTAAAATCCCGCAAGATCTATTAGCTCAATTAGCAGATGGTGGTGTGTTACTTGCCCCAATTGGCGAGCAAGAGCAAAAATTAACTATGGTTATTCGCAATGGCAATAACTACACAGAACACGTAATTGCGCCGGTTAGATTTGTACCGCTAGTCGCTGGTGATATTGAATAGGAATTCATTTTGAAGTTGTTTACTAAGTTATACGATATGGCTCTAGTGTGGGCTAAGCACCGTCATGCTGAGCGTTATTTAGCTGCAATGAGCTTTGCAGAGTCTGTGTTTTTTCCTGTCCCTCCTGATGTAATGCTGGCACCAATGTCGCTTGCTCAGCCTAAAAAAGCATGGCGGTTTGCAAGTTTTGCCACTATAGCGTCTGTTGTTGGTGGCATAGTAGGTTATTTACTCGGGTTTTGGTTATTTGAACCGGTTGTTGAGCCACTTATAGTACAAATGCACTGGCAAGATAAATTTGATATTGCACTTGATTGGTTTAAAAACTATGGCGTGTGGGTGGTGTTTATAGCGGGTTTTTCGCCTATTCCTTATAAAGTATTTACTATAGGCGCAGGGGTATTACAAATGGCATTTTTGCCGTTTTTAATTGCGTCTGCAGTAGGGCGAGGCGCTCGGTTCTTTTTAGTTGCTGCACTGATGAAGTGGGGCGGTGTTAAAATGGAGCAAAAATTACGTCAATACATTGAAGTGCTTGGATGGGCAGTTGTGCTTTTAATTGCAGTTGCATACATTTTATTACGTTAAGCACTATAAAATAATGTTATTAACATAAGGAGCCAAATACAGTGAATAAACAAATAAAATGTTATGTTGCTTTATTTATTAGTATTTTGCTCTTTGCTTGCTCGTCTAACCATGTTCCTGCGCCTGTCAGTAGTTTAAATAATGATGTTAATAATTACGGCAGAAAAATTAACATTAATGGCGATAAATATACTGTTCAAAAAGGCGATACACTTTATTCAATTGCATTTAGTGCAGGCCAAGATGTTAGAACCTTAGCAAAAAATAATTCAATACCAGCACCTTACACAATATTCCCCGGGCAGAGTATTTCCTTTTCTGCCATAGCAAAAAAAGACAAAAAGACAAAAAAATATACTCCTCCTATTAAAAAAGTCGCAAAAACTTCACAAAAAAATAACAATAAATCAAAGAAAGAGCTTGATAAGCCTAAACAACGAGGGTATGTTCAGAAACAAGCCAATAAAAAAATTAGTAACTCTAAGCATTTGTCGAGTAGTAAAGTGCAGTGGTTTTGGCCAGCAAAAGGCAAAATAACACAACGCTTTTCGAACAAGGAAAATGGCTACAAAGGCTTACAGATTGCTAATAAAAAAGGGGCTGCCGTTTTAGCCGCAGCACAAGGAACAGTGGTTTATGCGGGTAATGCGCTTCGAGGTTATGGTAGTTTAATTATTTTAAAACATAATGACGACTACTTGAGTGCTTATGCACACAACTCGAAACTACTTGTTAAAGAAAAACAGGAAGTTAAGGCTGGACAGAAAATAGCAGAGATAGGAAATACAGAATCTGCGGTAACGGCACTTCGTTTTGAAATTCGCTACCGAGGGCAAGCTGTAAATCCTGCTAAGTACCTTCCCTAATTTTTAAAGATATTGATAACTTGCTCAGGAGAAGTCTTATGGCTGATGCAGCAAAAGTTGATAAAAACACCCTCGTAGATAATAAATTAGATGAAACTGCTGTTGATGATGATTCAACACCGCTGCTTGAAGCTGTGGATGATGACGTTTTTGTCAAAGAAGAAGTCACTAAAAATTTAGATGCTACTCAGCTTTATTTAGGTGAAATTGGTTTTTCTCCGTTGTTAAGCGCTGAGGAAGAGGTGTTTTTTTCTCGTAAATCTTTAAAAGGGTGCGAAGCGTCTCGCAAGCGCATGATTGAAAGTAACTTGCGCCTTGTAGTAAAAATTGCTCGTCGTTATAACAACCGAGGTTTAGCGTTACTTGATTTAATTGAAGAGGGTAACTTAGGCTTAATTCGCGCCGTAGAGAAGTTTGATCCTGAGCGTGGCTTTCGATTTTCTACTTATGCAACATGGTGGATACGCCAAACGATAGAACGCGCCATTATGAATCAAACGCGCACTATTCGCTTGCCAATACATGTAGTAAAAGAACTTAACGTATATTTACGTACCGCGCGCGAGCTAACTCAAAAGTTAGATCATGAACCAACCGCCGAAGAAATAGCAGCTTGTTTAGATAAGCCGGTTGAAGATGTCACCAAAATGTTGCGCTTGAATGAAAAAATAGCCTCGGTTGATATGCCGATCGGCGGCGAAAACGATACCGCTTTGCTCGATATTATTGCCGATGACAACAATGTTGGTCCTGAGGGCGAAGTACAAAATAACGATATGAATAAACACATTGTTGACTGGTTAGGAGAGCTAAACCTAAAGCAGCGTGAGGTATTAGCCCGTCGCTTTGGTTTATTAGGCTATGAGCCATCAACGCTTGAAGATGTTGGCCGCGAAATAGGGTTAACCCGTGAACGCGTTAGACAAATTCAGGTAGAAGCATTACGTCGCTTAAAAGATATTTTGCAACAAGAAGGCTTAAGTACAGAGAGTTTATTTGAGCACTTTGCGTAAGTTTTAATAAAGTACCATGTTATGTGTAAAAAAGCTGAAGGTTTTATTCTTCAGCTTTTTTTTGTTTGTAAATTAAAGAAGTGCTTTTAATTTATAGAGTAAATCGTGAGCTTGTCGCGGTGATAGATTATCAGGATCGATAGCCGTTAACTGCAATTCTACTTCAGAAGGGCTAATTTGTTGGGCTTGATTATTAAAGGTAAATGCTTGCTGCTCAATATTAGGCGCGGTGACACTTTGGTGATTTTCGAGTAGTTTAAGCTTTTGTTTTGCCTGATTTATTACAGACTTGGGTACGCCAGCAAGTGCAGCAACTTGTAAGCCAAAGCTTTTACTTGCTGCGCCATCAAGTACCGTGTGCATAAAGGCAATAGTGTCGTTATGCTCTATGGCATCAAGGTGCACATTTACCAGCCCAGGCGTTTGCTCTGCAAGCTCGGTTAACTCAAAGTAGTGGGTGGCAAACAAGGTTTTTGCTGATATTTTTGACGCTAAATGATCGGCAGTAGCATACGCAAGCGAAAGCCCATCGTAAGTGCTTGTTCCGCGGCCAATTTCATCCATTAATACCAAAGATTGCGCTGTGGCATTATTTAAAATCGTGGCGGTTTCGGTCATTTCTACCATAAAGGTAGAACGCCCTGAGGCGAGATCGTCACTTGCGCCAATGCGAGTAAATATACGGTCAATATTGCCTATTTTAGCGCTGTCTGCGGGTACGTAACTGCCAATATGAGCCATTAGCACTATAAGTGCAGTTTGGCGCATATAGGTTGATTTACCACCCATGTTTGGACCGGTAATTATTAACATTTTACGTTGTGCATTTAGCTCTACTGGGTTGGCAATAAAGGGTTCTTTCATTACTTGCTCAACCACAGGATGACGACCTTGTTTAATGCTTATGTTGTCGTTATCGCAAAGTATCGGCTTAGCGTAGTTAAGTGTAAGTGCACGCTCTGCTAAGTTATTTAGCACATCTAAGTCGGCAAGGGCGGCTGCCATTATTTGTAATTGCTCAATATGCGGCGCAATAAATCTAAATAGCTCTTCGTAAAGCTGTTTTTCGAGCGCTAATGCTTTTGACTGGCTGCCAAGTACTTTGTCTTCGTGCTCTTTTAGCTCAGGAATAATATAGCGTTCATTATTTTTAAGTGTTTGGCGGCGAATATAATCGGCAGGCACTAAATGCGCATTGGCGTGACTAACTTCAATAAAAAAGCCGTGTACTCGGTTATAACCAATTTTAAGGGTGCTGATCCCTGTACGTGCACGCTCTCGTAACTCTAACTGATCAAGCACATCGGTTGCGCCTTTGCTTAAGTTACGCCATTCATCAAGCTCGCTGTTATAACCAGGGGCAATTACACCACCGTCGCGAATAAGTACCGGCGGGTTTTCGATTACTGCACGCTCTAATAGCGCTTGTAAATCAGGTAGCTCAGGCGATTGCTTAATAATGCTGGCAATGCGCGGATCGCTGGCATCGTTTAATAAAGTATGCAGCGGTGCAAGTGCTTGTAAGGCGCTACGCAAACGAGTTAAATCGCGAGGACGAGCAGTGCACAAAGCAAGGCGGGCAATAACACGTTCTACGTCGCCAATTTCTCTTAATGATTCGTGTAGCTCACCATAAAGCTGTACATCTAAAATTGCGCTAATAGCGTTTAACCGCGAGTTTAGCTCGTCTTTATTACGCACTGGGGTATGAATACGGCGCTTAAGTAAACGAGATCCCATAGGGGTTGCTGTTTTATCAAGTACTTGCGCTAGCGTGTTTTCAAATCCACCCGATAAATTAACGGTCAGCTCTAAATTTTTACGAGTAGCAGCATCTAAAATAACGGCATGCTCGTTGTGTTCAAGAGTAATGGCACGAATATGGGGTAATGCAATACGTTGAGTGTCTTTAACGTATTGCATTAAACAACCTGCGGCAACTAAGGCGCAGTGGGCTTTATCAACGCCAAAACCGACTAAATCTTTTGTACCAAATTGCTCACACAATAAATGCTGGGCGGTGTCTAAATCAAACTCCCACTCAGGGCGGCGACGCGCGCCTTTAATGTGCTCAATTAAATGAACATTTTCGAAGCTTTCGCTATACAGTAATTCTGCAGGGGCGAGGCGTTGTATAGTTGAAGTGAATGCCTCGTCGGTATTAACTTCTACAACGTTAAAACGACCCGAGTTAATATCAAGATAAGCAATGCCATAAGTACCATTTTTACTCTGCCATACGCTGGTAAGTAAGTTGTCTTGGCGCTCTTGCAGTAGGGCTTCATCAGAAATAGTACCAGGGGTGACAATACGCACCACTTTGCGATCAACAGGCCCTTTACTGGTAGCCGGATCGCCTACTTGTTCGCAAATAGCAACAGATTCGCCCATTTGCACTAAACGGGCTAAATAGTTTTCTACGGCATGATAAGGTACACCGGCCATAGGAATAGGATCGCCACCGGCTTTACCGCGCTGAGTTTGCGAAATATCGAGTAATTGAGCGGCGCGTTTTGCGTCATCAAAAAAGAGTTCATAAAAATCCCCCATCCGATAAAACAATAAAATATCGCGATGCTCTGATTTTATTTTTAGATACTGCTGCATCATAGGGGTTTGTTGTTTTATAGTGTGTGGAGCATAAAGATCAAACGACATGTATTTACCCAAAGGCTGAATATGAAATTACATCAAGAGATTAAAACACTTGCTGCGCAATTAGGCGCTATTTTAACGGATAAATGCTTATGGATCACTACTGCTGAGTCATGTACTGGTGGCGGGGTAAGTTATGCACTTACCGACACCCCTGGAAGCTCTGCCTATATTGACCGTGCATTTGTAACTTACAGTAACCAAGCAAAGCAAGATTTACTAAATGTAAGTGCCGCCACATTAACGCAATATGGGGCGGTAAGCGAGCAAACGGTGCGTGAGATGGCTTTAGGCGCAATTGCAGCAACTAATGCCGATATTGCGATTACTGTATCGGGTATTGCAGGCCCAGGAGGAGCAACCCCAGATAAGCCGGTAGGCTTAGTATGGTTTGGACTACACATTAACGACAAGCAGCTGGTATTTAAACAAGTATTTTCCGGCGATAGAGCACAGGTTAGACTGCAAGCTATTGTATTTTCTTTAAAAACTATAATAGAGCAGATAAAATAATAAAATTAACTTGATACTGTGATTTCATACAGTATACTTGTCGCATTAGCTGGATTTGGAGAGTAAAATGAACGATAACAAACAAAAAGCGTTGGACGCGGCTTTATCACAAATTGAACGTCAATTTGGTAAAGGCTCAATTATGAAATTGGGTGATAACAAAGCGTTAAACATTGAATCTGTATCTACAGGCTCATTAGGTATCGATATTGCCTTAGGCATAGGTGGCTTACCTATGGGGCGTATTGTAGAAGTATATGGTCCTGAGTCGTCTGGTAAAACAACGCTTACTTTGCAAGTTATCGCTGAAGCACAAAAAGAAGGCAAAACATGTGCCTTTATTGATGCTGAGCATGCTCTTGATCCAGTTTATGCACAAAAGCTTGGTGTAAACATAGATGAGCTTTTTGTATCGCAACCAGATACTGGCGAACAAGCACTCGAAATTTGTGACATGTTAGTACGCTCAAGCGCGGTTGACGTAGTTATTATTGACTCGGTTGCAGCACTTACACCAAAAGCTGAAATTGAAGGCGACATGGGCGATTCGCACATGGGCTTACAAGCACGTTTAATGTCGCAAGCATTACGTAAGCTAACAGGTAATATTAAACGCTCGAACACCTTATGTATTTTCATTAACCAAATCCGTATGAAAATTGGTGTAATGTTTGGTAACCCAGAAACAACAACGGGTGGTAACGCACTTAAGTTTTACGCATCGGTACGTATTGATATTCGTCGTATTGGTTCGGTAAAAGAAGGCGATGAGGTTGTTGGTAACGAAACCCGGGTTAAAATTGTTAAAAACAAAGTAGCACCGCCATTTAAGCAAGCCGAATTTATCATTATGTATGGTGAAGGTATTTCTAAACAAGGCGAGCTAATTGACTTAGGTGTGAAGCACAAAATTGTTGAAAAAGCAGGTGCTTGGTACAGTTACTGTGGTAATAAAGTTGGCCAAGGTAAGTCTAATTCAATTAAGTTTTTAAAAGAAAACCCAGAAATCGCAGACGAAATTGAAGGCAAGTTACGCGAAATGCTTTTACTTAAAGCAACTATTGAACCAGACGATGGTGAAGATAAGTTAGGCGATGAAGCTGACCTTTAAGCAGTATTAAATATTTAAGCTTGATTTGACCCGAGCTTTAAAGCAGCGCTAACCAGTAATGGTTAGCGCTTTTTTTTGGTTTAAATTTATAACTGCCAATTTACAGATAGAGCGTAGTTACGCGGTGCGCCATAGTAACCTTGAGCCCAATATAAGCTGTGTAAGTATTTTTCACCTGTGGTGTTATTAATATTAAAAGTAACGCCTATATTTTCACTCAATTTATAAGTTGCCATTAAATCAAGTAATCCGTAGGCATTTTGCTTTGTAGTCACGCTTGCGATTTTGTTAGTATCTTTGACTTGGACTCGGCTTGTTGAATCTTGCCAGCGATAATTTGCACCAAACGATAAACCATCAATGAAAGGAACTTGATAGATTGCTGCCACCTTGAGTTGATTCTCAGGGGTGTAATCTTTTACTGTGTCATCGCCATCAATGCTTAAATTACTAAAGCTAATGCTTGCACTTAAGTCATCTGTAAACTTACCGCTTAGCTCTAGTTCAAAACCATTACTGTTAATACCATCCGCTGCGTAGTAACGAGTATCATCGGGTAATGAGTTAGGTATAGCGATAGCAAGGCCATCTTGCTTTGTATCAAAGTAAGCAAGTGTTACAAAAACTTGCTCGTCTAAAAGCTGGGCTTTAACACCTAGTTCGCTACTTTTACCTGTAATAGGTGCAAGTTGGTTGGCATTTATATCAAGCTCCTTTTGCGGCACAAATGTTTCTGTGTAGCTTGCATAAGCCGATAAAGACTCGTTAAAGTCATACACAGTGCCAATGTAGGGTATTAGCTGTGAGTCACTTTGTGTTTGCGCAACGCCATAAGCTGTGCCTGTTGTTTTCCAATCAGTGTAACGCACGCCAGCTAGTAGGCTTAAAGGTTCGCTTAATTTGATACGAGTAGAAATATAAGCAGATTTTTGCTCATTAGTTATATTGCTACCATTTACACTATCTGTAAGTGTTGCTTGTGGTATTACACCATCCCATGTTTTAAGTGACGGCATTGCCGGAAAACCATTCCCTGTAGTGTAATCGTAAAGAGATTGCTCGGTGTAATCCATTTTTGCTTGGCTCACACCCAATGACAAGTCGTGCTCTTGGCCAAATAAATCAAATTTACCACTCGCATATAGATCAAATAAGTCGTGCTTATCGCTATAATCATAACGGCTTGCGTAACCGGTTAAGCCAAGTTCGGTGTCTTTATCAGGGGTACCGTATACATAAAATAATTCAGAGTCTTGCTCGTTTTCAACATGAGCGTAACGCGCTTTTGCCACCCATGTTGCTGATAAATTTTGTTCAAGCGTTACATATACTTGCTCGGCAGTGTTATCCCAGTAAGACCAGTCAGCCGCGGTGCTAGTCGATTCGTCATAGTCTGTTGGAGTGCCATCGGTATAATAAAGTGGTAGTGCACCCCAAAGTGGGCTATCGGCATCTTTTTGTTGATTAACGTAGTTAACACTTAGCAGGGTGTTATCGGTTAACTTTCCCTCGTAGGCTAAATAAATAACGGTTTTATCTGTTTCGTAGCGATCTAGATATGAGTCGGCTTTTTGTTTGGTAAATACAGCTCTAACAGCATGCTCTTCATTAATAGGCGTTGATACATCTAAATCTAAGCGTTTTTTATTCCATGAACCGTACGAAACAGATGCATTAGCTTGGGTTGTGTAAGTTGGTTTTTTTAGCACCATATTTACAGTAGCAGAAGGGTTACCTGTACCTGTCATTAAACCGTTCGCGCCACGAACTATTTCTACACGGTCGTAAATTGAGGTATCAAGGCTGCCTTGAATTGATCCCGAGCTTTGTGGAATACCTAAACCATTAACTTGAAAATTTGTAATATCAAAGCCACGGGCTTTAAAATAAGTACGATCGGTTTCTATTTGCTCTACCGTTACACCCGGCGTGCTTTCTAGCACTGCGTTTATATCATCGAGTGAAAAATCATCCATTAAAGCGCGAGAAACAACTGAAATAGACTGCGGAGTTTCTTTTATGGTTAAACCTAGTTTGGTTGCCGATTGTGCTTCTTCGGTAATATAGTTTTTATGATGTTGACCATACACAGCAATCTTTTCAATTTGCTGCTCGCTTTTATCGTTTTTTGCAAATGCATGCGCAGATAAAATTAAAGAGGTAATAAGGCTTAGTTTAGATAAACGCAAAACTTTAGAGGACGACATGGTGTTTTCCAAAAGGTTCAAAAATAAAGCGCTTAACTTAATCTAAATGATATTGATTTGCAATTGCGTTATTGGTTTTTATAACAATTTGTACTATCGGGATTAATAAAGAGTGATGAAGTTGATAAAACAGATGATGCTTATAAATTAATTAACAAAAAAAAGCGGCCAAAGCCGCTCAAGGAAGTAAACTATGTACGCTTAAAATGCATACTTAACCGAGAATTGTAAACGGTCCATATCGCCATCGTTACCGCTTTCAAGCTCGCGCTCGGCATGCTTAAACTCAGCACCAAAAGTTAAGCGTTTAACTGGTGAATATAAAATGTTAGCACTGTAGCTTTGGCTTGATTTAGTTGGATCGACTGTAAGGGCGAGTAAGTCTGTGTTGTTATCAGCACTGAAAAATGAATATAAGAAAGTTGAACGCCATTGGCTATTCCACTTATGCTGATACGCTACAAAGCCAGAAGTTGAATCAATAGCATCTAAATCATCGCCATTGAGTACTGCACCATGGGCTACATTAACACCAACATAACGGCCTAAGCCTTTACCTTGTGTAAGCATAAACTTAAAGTTGTCTTCGCCTAGTTTAACCATACCCGATGCACTAACACCAAATGAAGTTTCATCGGCATCAATAGCACCTACTTTATAAGTAAGCTGGCGGGCAAGTGCAGCAACTACTAAATTACCCCAGTCAGCTTTATGGGTATAACGTGCAGTAAAGTCAGGAAGTGAAGCATCGTCGGTTACAGCCATACCGCCGCCAGCAGTAGTAATGGTGCTTTCTGGGTTTTCTAATGAGAAAGACCAAGCGCCAGTAGTGTATTTAACTTGAGTTTGGCGTACAAACACTGTGCCCTCTGCTGGGCCTATAAAATCAAGTGCTTCAGGTAGTGCGCCAACGTTTTGAAAGTTAGACCATGTTTGGCCAAATAACCAGCCATCGTAGCTAATAAATGCATGACGTACACGTGGAGCGTAAGAGTTAGATACACGCTCGTTACCACCAGGGGCAGAAGCTAAAAAGTCGATTTCAATTTTGGTGTTAATGGTTTTGCCATTATCAAGTAATGTAGCTGTACCAAAGTTAAAACGAGATTCACGGGCATGCATATCAAATACAGCGTCAGAGCTATTGTCTGGGCCTACAGTCACTGTGCTCGGTACATAAAAGTCACGACCCACGTTAGTGCCCGCTGGTGCGCCTGCAGAATAGTCACTCCACATAGCATCTAATTTAATGTATCCGCCGTAAGTAAATTCAGTATCTCCAACTTTTGCTGCAGTGGCTGCATAAGCTGTGCTTGAAAGTGCACATAGTACAGCACTTGCTGCAAGTGTTTTTAATGGGGTAAATTTCATTGTTGCGTCCTTTATAGGCTACGTGTTGATTATTGCTTTTTATTTAGAGTGTATTAATAGCGTGAGTATTACTTACGAATAAAAGTTAATTTAAAGATTTTTTATTCGTTAAATAAAAATTAAAGCTAATTAATGCAAATATTATAATACTTAGGTGAAACACTTTTAAATATGTACACTATTCACTCAATCATCTATTAGTCTATAAGACTAAGGTGTAATGATTACAATGTGATTATTTACTTACATTTAACATCATGTATTATTTATGTAAAAGTAATAAATAGCGCAGCGATTATAAACAACAAATTAGTAATTAGAATAGCTTTACAACTAAGGTCTAATACTTAATAGCGCATTGCTGAGTAATCCTTGAGAAAAGCCTAAGGCAAGTAATTTAAATGGAGACCAAGATGTCAAAAAATATCTATCCAGTTCCTACGCATATTAAAAACACAGCTCTCGTCGATAACGATAAATATAATAAAATGTATAAACACTCGATTGATGATCCACAAAGTTTTTGGGCTGAACACGGTAAGCGCCTTGATTGGTTTACTCCTTATTCTAAAGTAAAAAACACCACCTTTGATAAAGGCCACATAAATATTAAGTGGTATGAAGATGGCTACCTTAATGCATCGTATAACTGTATTGACCGCCACTTAAAAACAAAAGCCAATAAAGTAGCGCTTATATGGGAGGGCGATAACCCATCGCAAAGCGAGCATATTACTTATCAAAAATTACATGATGAAGTAGCAAAGTTTGCTAATGGTTTAAAAAAGCTGGGCGTACAAAAAGGTGATCGCGTCGCTATTTATATGCCAATGAGCCCACAAGCTATTTATGCAATGCAAGGGTGTGCACGTATTGGTGCTATTCACTCAGTTATATTTGGTGGTTTTTCACCCTCTGCGATTGCCGATCGTATTAAGGATTCGGGCGCAAAAGTGGTTATTACTTCAGACGAAGGACGCCGTGCTGGTAACTGCGTGCCACTTAAAGCAAACGTTGACGAAGCTGTGTTGCAAGAGTCTGTAACAAGTATAGAGCATGTTATTGTGCACCAACTTACCGGTGGCGATGTTGATTGGCACGACCATGATATATGGTGGCACGATTTAGTAGCAGACGAAGAGCCTGTGTGCGAGCCTGAGGTAATGAACGCTGAAGACCCGTTATTTATTTTATACACCTCAGGGTCAACAGGTCAGCCAAAAGGAGTGGTGCATACCACGGGTGGTTATTTAGTTTATGCATCGATGACGCACGAATATATATTTGATGTAAAAGAGGACGATGTTTTTTGGTGTAGCGCCGATGTAGGTTGGATCACCGGGCACAGTTATATTGCTTATGGTCCGCTGGTAAATGGTTGTACCCAAGTTGTATTTGAAGGTGTACCTACTTACCCAACCGCAGGGCGTATGGGCGAAGTTGTTGATAAACACGGTGTTACTATTTTATATACCGCGCCTACCGCTATTCGTGCCTTAATGGCAAAAGGCGATGAGCCTGTAGCGTCATCTCATCGTAATAGTTTACGAATTTTAGGATCGGTTGGTGAGCCAATTAACCCTGAAGCATGGAATTGGTATTACGAACAAATAGGTAAGTCAAATTGCCCTATCGTTGATACCTGGTGGCAAACAGAAACGGGTGGCATTATGATCACCCCATTACCAGGTGCTACCGATTTAAAACCAGGCTCTGCAACGCGTCCATTTTTTGGTATTGCGCCGGCAATATTTGACGCTGAGGGTAATACGCTTGAAGGTGAAGCTGATGGTAACTTAGTTATTTTAGATAGCTGGCCATCGCAAGCACGTACTATTTATGGCGATCATGAACGTTTTGAACAAACTTACTTTTCTACCTACCCAGGTGTGTATTTTTGTGGCGATGGCTGTCGTCGTGACGAAGATGGTTATTATTGGATCACTGGTCGCGTAGATGATGTACTTAATATTTCGGGGCATCGTTTAGGCACTGCTGAAATAGAAAGCGCACTGGTTGCACACCCAGCAGTAGCTGAAGCCGCTGTAGTAGGTTATCCGCATGATATTAAAGGCCAAGGTATTTATGTTTACATTACCCCTAACGAAGGTATAACGGTAAGCGATGAGTTAACCAAAGAAATTCGTAACTGGGTTCGTAAAGAGTTAAGCCCAATTGCGTCACCCGATATGATTCAGTGGTCAACAGGGTTACCAAAAACGCGTTCTGGTAAAATAATGCGTCGAATTTTACGTAAAATTGCGGCCAACGAGCACGAACAACTAGGTGATACATCAACACTTGCCGATCCATCTGTGGTTGATGAGTTAATTGAAAATCGATTAAATCGTTAAATGCGCGTTAAAAGCTTGATTACAAGTTGATTCTAAACGTAGTATATCGGCTGTGCTCTACTAGATAGGGCACAGCCGAATTTATTAGGAGTGAACCATGAGTCAGTTTTTAATAGCGGACGACCATCCGTTATTTCGTGAAGCACTAAAGGGTGCACTAACTGTAAAATTTGACGATTTAGAAGTATTTGAATCATCTGATTTTGACAGTACATTGCAGGTGTTAAGCGAGCAAGAAGATCTTGATATATTACTGCTGGATTTACACATGCCAGGTAATGGTGATTTATACGGCCTTATTCGTATTAGAGAAGACTATCCTAGTTTACCTATTGCGGTAGTTTCGGGAAGTGAAGACGCTAATATTGTATCTAAAGTAATGGGTTACGGCGCAATGGGGTTTATTCCTAAGTCATCATCATCAGATGATATTGCCAATGCAATTAATCAAATACTCGAAGGCGATACTTGGTTACCAACAGAATTAAAAAATAAAGTCGCCGAAATTCAAGGCGAAGACCGAGAAATTGCAGCGCAAGTTGCCTCACTTACCCCACAACAATACCGTGTTTTACAATACCTGCACGAAGGTTTGCTAAATAAGCAAATAGCGTATGAGTTACATATTTCAGAAGCCACTGTAAAAGCGCATATTACCGCTATATTTAGAAAGCTTGGCGTATATAACCGCACACAAGCGGTATTAATTGCTGCAAAACTACAATTAGCACCTATAGAGCAAATATAAAACCATGCATAGAATAGAGGCACAAAGCCTCTTTTTTAGTCTTATTTACGCTTATATACGCAATTATCACAAGCCATTCACCTTTATTACATGATCTCCTATAAAAATAATGCTAGCTTACGGGCATTTTATAATTAAGAGAACATGGTATGTCAGACTCTTTAGACTCCAAGGCCCAAAGTAGTAATGAAAGCGCAAATAAAGGCTGGTTTAACCGCTTTTTAGCCGGCGTAGAATTTTTAGGCAATATGCTACCGCATCCCATCACCTTATTTGCAATATTTTGTATCGTAATTGTTGTATTTAGTGGAGTGGCGGATTGGTTTGGCCTAAGTGCAATCGATCCTCGACCTGAGGGCTCGCCTGGGCGCGAACCCGATGGTGTTATTGAAGTAGTGAGCTTACTTAGTGCCGAGGGATTACAGCGTATTGTAACTGGCTTGGTAACTAACTTTACCAGCTTTGCACCACTGGGCACGGTACTGGTAGCTTTACTTGGTGTGAGTGTTGCTGAGCACTCAGGACTGCTGTCGGCAGCAATGCGCGGCATGGTAATGGGCGCATCAAAGCGGTTAGTGACCTTTATGGTGGTGTTTGCCGCTATTTTATCTAATACCGCCTCTGAGCTGGGCTATGTGGTACTTATTCCATTAGCTGCAATGATATTCCATAGTTTAGGGCGTCATCCATTAGCGGGCTTAGCAGCGGCGTTTGCTGGGGTGTCGGGTGGTTATAGTGCTAACTTATTATTAGGCACAATAGATCCCTTACTGGCAGGCATTACCACACCAGCGGCGCAAATGATCGACCCAACTTACCAAGTAGGCGCAGAAGCTAACTGGTATTTTATGATGGTGTCGGTGTTTTTAATTGCAATTTTAGGCACCCTAGTTACTGAAAAAATTGTTGAACCACGTTTAGGTAAATATAATCCTGAAGAGGCCAGTGCTGATCTTGCACAAAATAATATTGCCGCGTTAACGGCCAAAGAAAAGTCGGGTTTAAAGTGGGCAGGGGTATCGCTATTAGTTGTATCGCTACTACTTGCCTGGACCATAGTGCCAGCCGATGGCATTTTACGTAACCCCGAAACCGGATTAGTAGCCCACTCGCCCTTTTTGAAAGGCATAGTGGTGTTTATTTTTGTAACCTTTGGTATTCCGGGCTTTGTATATGGGCGCGTTGTTGGCACCATGAAAAACGACAAAGACGTAATTAATGCGATGAGCAAAAGTATGAGCTCAATGGGCATGTATATTGTACTAGTGTTTTTTGCTGCACAATTTGTCGCGTTTTTTAAATGGACCAATTTAGGCACTATTTTAGCAATTAACGGTGCTGCATTACTGCAAGCTTTAAACTTAACTGGTCCCGAAGTTTTTGTATTATTTATATTAATGTGTGCGTTGGTTAACTTAAGCTTAGGGTCGTCTTCGGCGCAATGGGCTGTTACCGCGCCTATTTTTGTACCTATGCTAATGTTAGTTGGTTACGCGCCAGAGACCATTCAGGCGGCTTATCGTATAGGTGACTCGGTTACTAACTTAATAACGCCAATGATGAGCTATTTTGGCTTGATCCTCGCTGTCGCTGCTAAGTACAAAAAAGATATGGGTATAGGCACACTAGTAGCCACTATGCTGCCATACAGTATGATATTTTTTGTTGGTTGGGTTATTTTGTTTTATTTATGGGTATTTGTATTGGGTATGCCAGTAGGGCCAGGATCACCCACTTATTACACGCCTTAATAGTATCTGGGTAATACAATAAGTATTATTTAATAGTTTAAAAATGCCAGCATAATTTGCTGGCATTTTTGTTTTACGAAAACACCACGGTTTTATTACCGTTAATAAATAGCTTATGCTCAGAGGCAAGTTGTAGCGCTTTACAAAATACTGTTTTTTCTACATCTTTACCCATATTGGCCATCATTTTTGCAGTTTCTGCGTGGGTTACAGGCGTAACATCTTGCAAAATAATAGGCCCTTCGTCTAACTCGTTATTGACAAAGTGAGCTGTGGCTCCAATGATTTTTACGCCACGTTCAAATGCTTGGTGATAAGGTTTTGCACCAATAAAAGCGGGTAAGAACGAGTGATGAATATTAATAATTTTGCCCTCAAAGCGTTGTACAAACTCAGGGCTTAAAATACGCATATATTTAGCTAAACCAATAATGTCAGGGTTATAGCTGGCAATTAAATCGCCTACTTGTTGATCGTGCTCGCTGCGCGTTAATCCCTCATGAGAGATAACATGAAAAGGGACATTAAGCCCTTTAGCAAGCGGCTCTAAAATAGGGTAGTTTGCTATAACGGCTTGCACTTCAATATTTAGCGCTTGTTCGAATTGCTTTAATAATACGCCACCTAAGCAATGTGCTTCTTTAGTAGCAAGTAACACAACTTTGGTTTTTGTACCATTGTGTAAAGCCACTTTAGCGTCTGCAGGTAGTATTTCGCGTAGTAGTGGTAAAAAGTTACTTTGTGGCTCACCAGTGAGCTCTGTACGCATAAAAAAGCGTTTAGCGTCTTTGTCTACAAATTCATTATTACGTGTAATATTTAAATTATGCTGGTGGCAAAGCCCGGTGATTTTGGCTATTAGCCCTACATCATCGGCGCATTGTGTGGTTAGTATGTAGCTCATTCTCTCATTCTTACCCAATTATAGATTGCTTTATTATTTGCGTTTTAGCGCATAAAGCAAGGGCTTTGTGTGTTGTTACAAGGTTTAATTTAGAACAAGCATGACATTAAAGTGAGCAAAGTTAACTGGGGTTTAAAAAGGTATAGTTGCTGTTAAAAATGCCACTGATTGCCAGTGGCATTGATATATAATTAAGTTACCGTGTTATGACTTGGTTTCTGAGGCTAAATCATCTTGTTGTCTGATAAAGCCGGCGGCTTCTTCATCATTTTTTGTAATTGCGCTTTGCTGTGTTGGCATAGCGCGTGTTTGCTGATTAAGCTGATGAATTTGCGACGCGTTACCTAAATCACGCTCACTGGTAATTGAGGCTATTGACTCACGATCTTTTAAGAACGCAATCACATCGTTTTTAATTGCTTGTAACTGACCTTCGTCTTTGTGCATTTCCATAATATGGCGTGGATGCTCAAGATTTTTCATACCTGTTGCTGCAAAAGTGGTGGTTACTATTCGCGAAACAATAACCCAAGGGGTAATGCTGCTACGTACTAAGGTGTTTTCAGAGCGAGTGCTGTCGTGAATACCTGTACCGGTTGATATTTTAGACTCAGTAAATGTACCTTCACATTTAAAATAGACCAGAAGTGATTCAAATTGCATTTCAGCAAAAAACAAATGTGCATTGCTACTTAATAGCTGAGCAAAGGCTTTAATTAATACACCTATCAGTAATAAGTGTACGCTTGCCATTACTAGCTCGCTGATAGGTGAAATATGAAGATTATTAAGTGCTTGCTCTATTGAATTGATATTTGCGCTATCAATATAACGATAAATATCGATGAAAGAGTAGGCTAATAATACCGTGAAAATAAGCGCGATTAAATACAGAAAATTACCACTAAGTAGCGCCAATAATCTAGCCATACTAAAACCTTTACCTAAATCTAGCTCATGTAGTTTAGGTTGTATTTCTTGAATTATTTCTCCTTTAAAGCCGCCTTTACCTTCTACTTGCTCTTGCAGTTGTGGGTTGAGCTCGCGGTATACGCGATTAGGCACTTCTTTATAACGACGGTTAGCCATTACTAGGTTATCTAAATTAATAAAAATTTCAGTAGGGTGTACAGATTCTTGCCAGTTTTCGCGCAGCTCAGATACCTCAGTGCTTGGTGTTATGGTATTTAATCGTGCTTTTAACATAGTAAAAACCAGTGCGCAGCTCAAGGTGGCTAAAATAATAATAGCGACTAAATACATACCCGCGTGTAGGTTGGGTAATTGTTCAAACCAAACATCTATTTGCGCTTTACTAATGTGTTGTTCTTGCATTAACCACGACATAGAAAGGCCAATAATAATGGGTAAAATAAACGATAGCGAAATAATTTTAGCCAGTGCACCACCACCAAGTGGTTCAATTTCTCTTGCAGCATTGCGAGTGGTTGGTTTACCTGCCGAGCGCCATGAGAACAATACATAAAACATTAAAATGCTACTGTATATGGGAAATGCTAATTCGCCTGCTTCACCGGTAAAGCCCGACAAAGATACAAAAGCTACCAGTCCATACGCAATAAGTGCCACAAAGGTACTTACCCATGAGCCAAATAATTGCTGGGCAATATTACGCATTGGGTAGGGTAAAAACATTAGTTTAGGAATAAGGCTATGCAACAAGCGAGATAAAAAGCCTTTAGGCTCTTTAAAAGTAATGTTTTTACGACCCATAAGCATTTCTTCTAGTTCTTGGTCGTTATAGGCAACTTCTTTTTTTTCTTCTTTTGCGGTAGAGCTTTGCGATTTACTGTAGTTATAAGCCAGTGACGTAGGGTGATTACGGCCAACAAAGTATTTTAGTGTGGCATAAATACCTGTTGAGAGTGAAGCAATGCCAAACCCTAAAATAATCATCCCAAAAAGCATCAAGATCCACCCAGCAGTTGCATCTTCTTTAACTAACCCTGCAGCAACAACAAGCAGCGTAATGCCGGTAATTGACTCTATAGCACCTCTTAGTGCGGTTACTTTACCTTCAAGCTTGAAGGGGTTTTTAAGTCCAAGATCAATCGATCCATAATCAAAAGCCATTGAATATTCCTTTATAAAAGAATTTTATTGGGAGAAATAAGTGTAATAAGCAATTTATGTTTATTACACTTATTTATTAGTTTTGGCATTATAAGCTTGGTTTAAGCAAATAGCCTGAAATGTTAAGCGTTTATTATTGCAGCATAAAGGTTTCGTATTCTAAATCTTCAAACTGTTTAGATAACCAAAACAAACCCACAACCGAGCTAATAATAGTTGCAAATGCAAAGCCATAGCCATAAAACTGTGGTCCAAGTGCAACCGATAAATAGGTAAAAACAACATTTACGACTAAAAATATTGCTGCGAGTACCAGCACAGTAAAACGTTTATCTAAATAAAATAAAATATTGAGTATTGATAAAAATATAACCTGTACACCCACACCCACTACATCGATAAATAATAAGGTTTTGTAGTTAGGATCTATGCCTATAAAAGTGAGTATTTGCTCACCCCAAAGTAATAAGCAAGCTACGGTAATACCCTGAATTTTAAATATATCGTATAAACCACCTTGGGCAGTTTGTATCATATTATCTTTTAATAAATAAATTTCATTTAAAGAGGCACCTTCGCGTATTGCAGTGTAAAAACGGTCGTACTCCTCTACAAAGTCGGTTTCCATTCTTACCAAAAACACGGCCATACCAGGAATAATAGACAAGTAGGCTAAAAATATGGGTAAGTCGTAAATAGGGCTTGCCCTGAGAGTACCAATAATTTCAATTGAAGTACTAGGAGAGTACCAAAAAATAATTTTATCAGCCCAAACACCTATATTGTAAAACAAGCCACAAAAGAACAGGCTATAATACTAATGCCAGTCAGTTAACACTGACTGGCTTTTTTTTATAGGGAT
>TARA_R110000796_G_scaffold236214_1_pt1 | contig 100518 bp, 117 predicted proteins | sample TARA_R110000796 | Tara Oceans TARA_R110000796 (sample SAMEA4397815) | marine metagenome | biome: Polar Biome; feature: [SRF] surface water layer (ENVO:00010504); material: water (ENVO:00002006), including particulate matter (ENVO:01000060) such as... | depth 5 m
TATTGCATCAACACCTTTTCTTCTTTTTGAGATCATAGTAGATATAGCATGTTTCTCTAGTAGAGTATCTCCATCCACGCACACGATCCACTCTGCATCTGTATTTTTAAATCCAGCATTTAAGGCACTACCTTTACCTCCATTTATTTTATTAATTAGTAGTATCTTACCTTGTCTAAATCTGCCGAATCCTTCTCCTGATAGTTTAAAATAATCTCTAACTACGTTAAGTGTATTGTCAGTAGACCCGTCGTTCACTACCACTACAGTAAGGTTCTCGTAATCTTGCCTGAGCATGCTCTCTACAGCTTTAATTATATTAACCTCTTCATTAAATGCAGGAACTAATATTGCTACAGAAGGTTTTTCATCATTAGTAACCTCATCAGGTTTCCAAGTAAACCAAGCTCTCCATGTAAAGATATGATTTGCAATAAAAACTAATAAAGTAAATGCTACAAAAAATGTAGTTAACTCATTCATAATTTAAACCTTTTACTTATTGTTATGACACCAAATGTTTGATTTGTTGGTGATTGTATAATGTTTACAAATCCTGAGTTATACATTAAACCTACACCTACTTTAAATGAATTGTAAGTTTTGTTTATTGTTGCTTGACTAGACAACCATCCTGTGTCTTGTCTAAAGTTATAATTAAATCCAGTCCAACTTTCTATAGAAAAATCATTAGTAAGTTCATAACTAATGTTAGCTGATGTAATAGACATGAATTCTCCATCAATAGTTGATCCACTTGTGTTAGTGAATGTTAATGTTCTCCAAGGTTCTTGAGAAAATGCTATTGAACTTGTAAGTAATAGCAATAATGTTATAAATGTTTTCATTGTTTAATTGTTAGTTTATTTATCTATTTGATTTACCTTTTAAAAAACCTCTGTTGTAACCATCTATGTAAAGATGTTGATTAACTTTAGCAACTGGACATATTGGAACAATTGGTTTAATACAATTAGGTATTTCATAACACCATCCTTGTACATATCCTGCTTCCCAACCTTCACAATAAGTTGGCTCATAAGGTGGTTTCATTCTTGAATCTTCTATGCTTATAAAGGATGTTAACCCTATTGATAACATTACAATTCCTACTATTATTAATTTTGTGTTTTTCATTTGTTATGTTTTAAGTTAATTATTTATAAGTTATCTTTAATCCAATCTTCAAAACCGTTCCAAGTGACTCCAAAGTCTTCGTTAAACATAATTTCACATAGTTTTATAACTTCACTTTTACTATACATCTTTTCTTCTACTGCTGTAATATTAACAGTATTGTCTTGGTTTAGTTTGAGAATTGATTTAGAAGGAGACTCGTTATTAGTGTATTTAAATTTAACGTTAAATATACTTTCATACTCAACCTCCCATTCTCCATCAGGATTAGCAACATATTCTTTTAAGAATGATTGTTGTAGTTGTGGTAAAAAAGATTTAATTTTACCTTCCTGTTGTAACCTACTTAATAAACCGTCTTTTTTAGTAATAATACTACTTAAAGATTTGTCAGTAGTTGCTATGATTTTTCTATCATTCCAGTGTACTTCATCTATTTCTGTAACTAAATAAGGTTCTGCATCTTTAAATGGAACTTTTTTAGTAGCACACTCTAGATACATAGCCCAATCACCTTTTTTAATAGGTTCTACATCTTGTGATACTGTTGCGTATAAGTGTTGGTTTGTTCCCCATTTAGGAGACTTAGGTGTATCTAAAAACCTTAACTCTCTTTCTATGCTTTTGAATATCTGACTTGCTTTTACTGTTGGTAGCACTACTACCTTTACTTCATGTTTCATAGTAATGTTATTTGATTAATATTTGTTTAGCACCCTTTCTTATTAGCAATTTCATATACCTAAGTATAACACCTTTATCAGTGGTGTGCTATAAGATTAAGGTCATGTAGTTAAAATAATATTGTTTTATTCTAGTATCTACTACACTGCATAGATAATTAACTACTTTGCTGAGAACTCCCAATAGTGTGAATTATAAAGGGTATTATTCGTTTTTTAACCCTATTGTGGCTCCCTTTTGTAATAATTTACTATAATTCACTAAGCAACATATCTCATTTAATATCAATAAAGTTCCTAATCCATGTACCATGCTGGGAACTTTTAGTTTAATTGGTTAACTTTCATGGTCATTGATATTACCAGTTGCATCTATTCCTGATTATTACTAATAGGTTACAGTTTAAAGTCATAAGGGTTTTGGACTGTATTAAAAACATTGAACCATAAAGATAATGTTGAGACATTTGTGTTGTAGGACATGTGAACAGTATTATCCTAATTTCTCGCCATGATTCCTTTCTCAAGGGAACAACACAACCAAGGCTTTCCTTTTTAAACTATCTCTCACGGTTTGCATAGATATACAACGTATTATCTAAGTGAGTATTTTAGTATCTTTATGTGAATCTCTCCTATCACTAGGGTCATATTATGTGGATTTCACAAAAGTTCAATGTTTAGTTTATTATAATTGTATATTTAATTCGGTTAATAATTCATTATATCTCATAGTCATATGAATATGAAACTCATTGTCTGGATGTATATTTCCTTTAGAAATAGTATCTTTTAATTGATCTAATTGTTCTTGTTTAGTTTGTACAATCATGATTTCATTATTTATTATGAATTGGATTGTGACAGTTTGCATGATGTGTTACACCACTATAATTAGAATATTTATTAACATATTCACAACCATCTATTGTATCAATACGTAATGTATTAGCATTAGATGTAGCTGTATCAGCACAAGCTAATATAACTATTAAGATTAATCCTAATATTACTCCTACTGTAAATCTTTGATCTATTTTCATTTTATTTGTGTTTTAGTGGTTAGTGATCATAATCATCATTATAATCAATATGAAATGTAGTTTTGCTTACATGGTCATCAGGGCATTTTATACCAGAATGGAAATCATCTTCATTTTCTTTTTCCCATTCTATAAGATTTTTACCACATGAAGGACATATGTTTGCTTTAAAGCATTTTTTAATTATCTTATTATTTCTAAGTATTGAAGATGCCTTTTGATTTATAGATTGTGATACAATTATATCTTTTAATTCTTTATCCATGGTTATATGTTAGTTATTTAAGTGGTTAGTATTTATGTGATTTTATTGTTTATGCTATGTATTATTAATCAATGAGTAAAACCTATAGTGTGTGTAATGGTTAATCACTAGGTTGAGTGATAAGCCAACAATGTCAAGTCTGCACTTGAATTACATTTAACTGTAAATACACAGTCACTATAGGTTACTCATCTTTATTATAACCTTCAGCGTAGTCAATTAAGACTGTTGCCAACTTGCAAGGTTATGTATTATACTCTCACAAGGTTGCACCTTGAAGCAATAGTAACTCCACCATTGTAATAGATGTGATACTTTCTAACATTTAGTTTACTTGCAATTAGATGAGAGTTATGTAGAAGCTTAAGTAGGCTATGAAGAAGCATAAGCAGGCTCTACAGTTGTGTGTGTTTATTCAGTCTACATGACTGTATGTGTGTTTATTCAATGAGCTACACTGTTTGCGTGTACTCAAGGTTGATTAGAAAATAAAGAGCTACCCGTTAAGGTAGCTCATTATCATTAAGTGTGATTAGTTCACTTCTTCTGCTGCTGCTTTTTCAGCTGCAGTAACGTCAACGTCTTCTTGATCTTCATCAAACTCCAAATCTCCAAATTCAGCGTCCATAAGAACGTTCTCTTCGTCTGTAAGATCATTATCAGATCCTCCATTAACTAAGTGAGACATATTGCCAAGCAATGTCCAACCAGATCCGTCACGTTTCTTAACTGGTCTTACAGTTGTAAGATAAGTTTCTCCAGATTCAAATTCTGCAATTGCGTCTTTGATTTGATCATCAAATTCCCAAGCATCATTCTTATCAAGACCTACAGCACCTTTAAGGTTACCCTCATGAACTTGTAGTAAGAGATTCTTCTCTCCAATCTTCGGAATGTTAACTCTCACTGTTGCTAAACGGTAAGATTTCTCAATACCTGTTGTCTTATTAGTAAAGGTCATACTCTTTGACCCAATACTACCAATAAGCAATCCTGCACCAGTGAACTGAATGCTTTTCTCTTGAGAAACAGGGTTAGTGTTTACTCCTTTTTTCAATACAACTAATTTAGTAGTTTCCATAATGATATTATTTAGTGTTGTGGATGACTAGCATATCCACGTAAGTGTATGTGTATGTGAGCAAGCCTACGCTAGTAGAGACTTGCTTTAGTACTGTATGTACCTGATATTAAAAAGTATGTTGATTTGTGTGTTTATACAACCAGCTACACTCATTACGAGTGCTACTGTGGTTACTCTTAATCAAAGAGTATATTGTTAATCTCATCAGCCTCCTCTTGTGTAAGATCTTCTGCTCTAATGAGTAGATAATCAAGATGAGGATAGTTATCAACGAGATCAACAAATTCTTGAAAGCTTGAAGACCCAATGAAATCATCTTTATAGTCTTCAATTTGTTCTAAAGGCATGTCGTTGTCTTTAGAGTTGATTAAAGCATTTCTAGATTCTGAATAAATAGCTGTGATCATAATACAAATGTTTAGTTAGTGAAACAACAACGGGGTATATCCCTTTTATTAAAAAGCATGGGGGTGATTTGTGTGTTAGTCTCATATCTCTAACCCATAATAAATTTCTAAAATATAAAAAAAATTAATCCAATATAGAGTATAATGTTAATAATAGCTATGATTATATAACAAAAACAATAAAATATTGATCTTTTTTAAAAATAATTGTCAAAAAGCTTGCATATTAAAAAAAGAGTTCGTACCTTTGTACTATAATTAAAAACAAACAATAATTAAATTAGTAAAAATGAAAAAATTTTTTAAATCACCAATGGCAATCTTTATTGGAATTGGAACACTTTTAAATCTTAGCGTAATTAGTTTATTGCTTGCAGGAAGTATTGGACTAATATCTTTTATGAGTTTATTTAGTGCTGTCTCTCTTGGGGTATTTGGACTATATCAATTCTATATTAAAGAAGCTATTATTAAGGAAGCTAATGGTATGATTATCTCATATGATAAAGCTTACAAATCTAACTTAGATAAACTTAATGAAGAGCTTGCTAAGAATGAAAATTTACAACTAAGGGTTAAATTTTTAACAACAATGAGTGAGAGTAATGCTAAAACAGAGAAAGTAGAACTTACAGAGAATATAGAAGTATTAGCACCTACAGAAATATCTAAACCTAAAAGAAAATACAACAAGCGTAAAAAAGCATAATGATGGATTATACAGTTACATACTATAAGAGTGATGGTTGGAATACAATAGAGGATCACAAAAAAGCTAAAGATAAAGAACAAGCTGAAGACATCTTTGAAGGTTACTTAAAGAAGGAACTTGAAAATGAAATAGCAGAAGGTTACATATCAGACCAAGAATTCACTAATATAGTATGTAATGGTATATATACATATAGTGATGATGATATAGAAGTTACGATTTCTATAGAACTAACAGAAGACATATTTGGATATATAAATGAGTAATTATTACACACCAGAAATAGAAGAATTTTATGTAGGGTTTGAGTATGAACAATACAATAATGATATAAAATATTTTGTTAATAATAATAACGAAGAAAAAGATTTTTTTGGTAAAAAATTAAAAAACCCTTGTAGAATTATTGAACCTGGTTGGACAAAACAAGTAATAACTTATAATAATTCATTACCTCATTGTCAATACATGATTGAGAATAATGAAATATATTTTAAACCATTTGAAACAAGAGTGAAATACCTAGACAAAGAAGATATAGAAAGTTTTAATTTACCATCTTATGTAGTTGTAAATAGAATATTAAACAATACATGGGAAATATTAGCACCTAATAGTAGAACATTTAGGGGTGATATTAAAAACAAATCAGAACTTAAAAAACTATTACAACAATTAAATATAATTAATGAGTAAAATATTAAAAGGAGAAGAAGCTAAACAAGCTTTATTAGAAGGAACAAGTACTATAGGTGATGCAGTGTTATCTACATTTGGACCTAACGGACATAATGTAATTGTGAGTAATCCAGAAGGAAGATTTATAACTAAAGATGGTGTGTCAGTAGCTAAAGAAGTTAATGCTTATGGTGAACCACAAAACGAAGCTATACAAATGTTAAAAGAAGCATGTCTTCTTACTAACTCACAAGCAGGAGATGGAACAACTACATCTATGCTGTTTGCTAAGACTATCATTGAAGAAGGTATGAAACTTGACACAAATGGTATTATTATTAAACGTGAGATGGAAGCTTGCTTACCTAAGATTATAGAACGTATTGATACTTATAAAAGAGCATGTACGATAGATGACATATATAATATTGCATTAGTATCTACTAACAATGATAAGTTTATATCAGATATTATATTAAAAGTGTTTTCTAATAACTTAGAAGCTGACATACTGTTTGATATATCTAGTACAAAAGAAACCACAACGGAGTTTATAGAAGGTTATTCTATAGACGGTAGTGCATATGATGATCAGTATGATTATTTATCTAACACTCTTACAGACGCTTATGTTTATGTAGTAGATGGTAAAGTAAACTCTCTTAGAGATATGAGAGGTGTATTAGAAAATATGAAAAACGACAATCAATATGTAATCATAGCAGAAGAGTTTTCAAAAGACTTACAAAAAGTTATATACAACAACAGAAGCTTTTTTAATATAAAATTAATAAAGAGTCCAGGATATTCACAAGGTAGAAAAATGATACTTGAAAATATTGCTGCCTATGTAGGTGTTAATGTTATTACACCAAAGCAGTTTTATAAAGCTAGTCTTACAAAAACCATTACTACATTTAGTAATAAGAATGGTAGATTAATATTTCATAATATAGAATCTAACCCTAATCTTAAATCTAGAATAGAATTTCTAAATAGTAAGATGACGAATACTACAGATAGTTTTGAAAAAGAACAGTTGTCTAACTTACTATCTAAATTTAACTCTGGTATATCTATTGTTAATATAGGTGCTAAATCAGAGATTGAATATAGAGAGTTACATGACAAACTAGAAGATGCAGTTAATGCATGTAAGTCAGCATTAAAAGATGGTATAGTATTAGGAGGGGGCATTACAGCACTTGAAGTATCAGAAGATATAGATAATGAAATATTAAAAATTGCATTACAAGCACCTCATAAATTATTAAATAAACCATCTAAAGAAAGTATTATAGAAAATAATATTTATGATCCAGCATTAGTACTTAAGTGTGCAATCATTAATGCAATAGCAGTAGCTGGAACAATACTAACAACAAACGTAATAGTTATAAATGAGTAATAAATATACAATTAAGATATATACAAAATACGGATATTTTGAATATCAAGTAGATGAAATGGCAAGTGCTTTAGAACATGCACAACTTATAATGGAAAGAAAAGTATATAGAAGAAGTAGAGGTGATGGTGCAGTAGAATTTCATGAGGTTATTAAAACAAAAGTAGAAGGTGAGGGATTAGCATCTGAATACCCAGATAAATTTAAAAGAACATAATGAGTAGTTTAGCAAGAAAACAAAGAAGAGGTAAAGTAGATCAGTTTGGAAACACAATACCTAAAAGACCTTTTAATAATAGAAAAAGAACTAAAGGTAGAAAGACACAATCAGATATGCAGTTTCATACTAGTGAATTAACAAAACGTATTAAGTATGTTATAGAATTAGCAAAGAAAATTAAAGAAGCTGGTTTAAAAACAAACAAGGATAATTTTGGTAAGATAGTTAGACAATTTGATAAAGATAATATGTTTGATGAATATGAACAAATGATTATACATGAGGTAACAAACGATGAGTAAAGATATAACAGCAAAAAACGTATTGTCATTTATAAAAGGAAACTTCTTATATTATAAAGATGCACTTTTTGGTAGACCTAAATATATTAAAGAACAGATCTTATATAGACTTAACTTATGTAAAGATGACTGCTTAATTGACGATGCATGTATATATTGTGAATGCCCACCAAGAAAAAAAAGTCACATGGTAGAAAGCTGCAATAATGGATTACGGTTTCCAAATCTAATGGAAGAACAAGAATGGATTAAATATAAAGAAGAAAATGACATTAAAATATAAATTTAAAGATTTTAAAGGAGTAAACGAAGCACTAAATAAAACTTTTAATAAAATGGAAGAAATTAAAAGTGATATTAAATTAGACATAACAGTAAACAAAATAAAAGAAGCGTGGATAATGAATATTACCATGGACAAAGAAATTAAATTAAATTTTAAATAATGAGTAAATACGATGATGAAGAAGTAGAATTCTGTAATGCATGTAAGAGCCTTTTTATAAAAGAAGACGATGAAGGAAATATTTGGTGTGGTAGCTGTGATAGTTTAAATCACACATCAGTTTTACCCAATATATGGGAATACTTTGATAAGTATAAATTTAAAGAAATAGATGGATAGTTGCATCGTAAAAATATTAAACTTACCAATATATAAGGATATAATAAACGAAGAAGGAAAACTAGTAGAACAAGAAGAACCTTCCTCTTATAAAGTTATATACTTACCTAGTATGATACACACTGATACAATTCAAGAGATACATCCTAAAATAACACCTATTGGTAAATTATATAAAAACGTATCAACTATAAAAACAACAACCGATGAAAGGTTTGATATAGTAGGTAATTATGTAAAAGAAAACGAAAGACTCTTTCCAAAACTAAATAAAATAGGCTATAGATAATGGCAAAAAAAATAAATATAATTAGAAATGAATAACGGAAAATTTAGGATACCATGTAATAAAAGAAACTTCTTTAAGAGATGGTTACTAATAACCAAGCCATTTCATAAGATAAGACCAAGACAGATTGAAGTACTGACAGAGATATTATATCATCATGACATGTTAAAAGATGATTATAAGGATGAGATAGAATTATGGAAGGTAATATTTGATTATAGTACTAAATTAAAAATAAGAAATGATTTAAATATAGAAGATCATATTATTCAAAATAGCCTAAGCATTCTTAGGAAATCAGGAATAATTAAAAATAATAAAGTTATAGATAGATATATACCTATTATAAAAAATAATAAATACGAATTAAAATTTGAATTTATAATAGATGGATAAAGTTATACATAGAGTGGGTCTTTTAACTAATAAAAGAGACTCGGAAGTAAAAAAAATTGTGGAATCTATATATGACTTTATGATATCAGAAATATCTAAAAAAGATTTTGATAACGATGAAGATACTAATTTTTTTCATCAACACTTAGGTAAATTTTATTTTAAAAAAAGAGTTTACCTTAAACTTAAAGAACAAACAAAAAATAAGAAAAATGATTAAAAAAGAAGAAGCATTAAAGATTAAAACAGGATTTACACCTTATCCTATGAGTTATTTACTAAGTACAAACAAATATTTTGAAACTGGGGTTGAAGATAAAGATTTAGACTTTTCAAACACTGATGAGCCTATCTTTGACCACTACCAGTACGTAATAGAAGCAGGAGAAGGATGTGATTTCAAAAAAGGAGATAAGTTACTATTAGACTTAGAACAGTTCTTACAACGTAGGGAAAATCCTAACAACAGAGCTGAGGTTCTTCAAACTTTAGAATTTAGTACAGTAGAAATTGAAGATGTAAACTATATTATGGTAGATGCATCAAGAAGATTTATTAAAGGTAAAATGGAAGACTAATGACAACTATAACTAGAACATTTGAAACGCAAGAAAACTTTTGGCAAATAAACCCATCTTTTCTTACTATCAAATCATTTAGAGAGTTTAATAAGTCAGATAAATCTAAGAACAAAAGTAACAGCTCACAAGTTATGTGGGCTATTGCTTTTCTTATAGACCCACACACAGATAACCCTTGGAAAAACTTAGGGGAGCAAGATAAACGTGATTTAATTAAAAATGATTATCTAGATATTGACTGGGATCAGCACCAAAACCTAATAGATGAATATTACAGTAGGTGTTTAACTCCTGCAGAACGTAATTTGTTTGATATTATAGAAAAAATGAATGAGCGTGCTAAATTTATAAAAAATACAGAGTATAGTCTTGATCAATACGAAGAAATGGACGGTAGAAGTAAATTAGTAAAAGGTACAGCAGTTCAATTAGATAAAATGGTAGTTGATACAAAAAAGATATACGATCAACTAGAACAAGTGCAACAAATGGTAGCAAAAGAAAAATCAGATGGAGGAAAAACAAAAGGAGGAATGCAAGAATCAGCAGCAGAACAAGGATTGCTGTAGATTAAAAGATGATAGTGTATATTATTATGACTTTTATGGATTAAATAAAAAATATGAAATATTAAAAAAAAGATTAAAGGTTATACATTATTTAAATAGTAATGGAATACATTTTAATTTAGTTCCTGATGTTAAGTATGATGATTATATTATAGAAATAGATTTAGCAAAAGTTTCAAAAAACGATTTTGATATTTTAATAAATGAAGTATTATAACATGGAGGATAATACAAAAAGACATTTACAAGAGATGTTAGATTATATGAATCTTGAACAAGATAATATAATTAAAGCAGGGGGCAAACCAAGTAAAGAATTTTATAATCATAAAAAATCAATTCAAGAAAAAATAAATGAATATAGTTAAAAGTCCATCTATACCTTATATAAACAATAGATCAAACTTTTTAATATCTAAAGTACCCAAGCTACATCCTAGTAGTATTGGGTATTTGAAATATTGGAAAACACATAAAAAAAGATGTATTGAAGGGTTTTGGGGAATAGATGATGAGAATGTTAATATAGATATAGATGATGAAGTAGATAACACTACTGAATCGTCTCAATGGCGTTATATGCCAGGAAACTTATATTTTTATGTAAATTTTGGTACAATACTACACCAGGATGAAAAAGGACCACGATCTGCACCTAAAATGAAGATGAGACCATATCTTAGAGATATTGAATGGGGATTCTTTTATAACTGGTTAGAATCACGTGGTTTTTCAGGGTTTAATGGAGATAAAGAATTTACTTGTGATAAACGAGTAATTCAATTAGATCAAGAAAGTTTACCTGAACATTTAAAAGGTTTAAAGTATGTAGAAACTGGTGAGTATATAAGAATGCTTAGAAGCAAACCTTTAGGTTTACCATTGTATGATAATCAAGCTAGTAACTTATTTATGTTGGGAGCAAGGGGTTTTGGTAAATCATTTATGGTTGGTGTTGGTGTAGTACTACATGAATTACTATTTGATGGAGCTAAAGAATACAGCAAACGATCTATGGAGCATCCATACAAAGCTGAGATATTTGTAGGGGCAGCAATTTCATCTAAGTCAGCAGATATTTTATCTAAGACTAAAGAAGCTATGGAACATCTACCAGGTGATTATATAGACTCTAATGGGCGTTATTACCCTTCTCCGCTTACTAAATCTATGGCAGGTGGATTAGGTCCAAACAACATGAAAAATCCTTGGAGACATGAGTACGATAAAAACGTAGGTGGAACCTGGATTAAGCTCGGTACGGGTAGTAATATTAAACATGGTATATACACTACAGAAAACCCAGAAGCAGCAGCAGGAACGAGACCTGGTGTAATGGTGATAGAAGAGGTAGGTCTTATGAGTAATGTACTTACAGCTCATGGGTCTAACGTAGCATGTCAAATGGAAGGTAACTGGAAGTTTGGTTCATCTGTTTACTTAGGTACAGGTGGTAACATGGAAAAGATTATAGAATCAGAAGTTATATTTAGAGACCCAAGAGCATTTCAATTTTTAGAATTTGAGGATGTATGGGAAGGTACTGGTAAAATAGGATGGTTTGTACCTGCTGTATATGGTATTAACAGTTTTAAAGATAAGAATGGAAATACTAGATTTGGTGATGCATATGAATATAAATTAGACGAGAGATCTAAAGCTAAAAAAGCTAAATCTTCCTCTGCATTAGATTTAGAAATGATGAACTATCCATTAGTCCCATCAGAAATGTTTCTTAATAAAACAGGTAATAGGTTTCCTATAGCTGATCTTAAAGAGCAGTTAAAAACAGTAGAACAAAATAATAAAGAATATAGCAATAAACATTGGTATGGAGATCTTACATTTAACTCTAAAGGTAAATTAAACTTTACACCTAAAGATAAAAAAGAGGTGGTACATTCATATCCTATTCTTGATAACAGCATACATCCTGGAATAATAGAATTCTTTGAAATGCCAAAAGAAGATAAGAATGACGAAGTTTTTGCTAACAGATACTTTGCAGGTACAGATACCTATGATGATGATGATAGTACAACAAACTCATTAGGTTCTTGTATAATAATGGATGGGTGGACTAAACGTATAGTAGCAGAATACACAGGTAGGCGTAACACGCGTGAGTTTTATGAAATAACAAGAAAACTTACAATGTATTACAATGCTCTTAACAATTATGAAAATAACAAAAAAGGTTTATTCTGGCATTACGAAAAGAAAAAATCTTTAAATAGATTAGCAGATACACCAGAATCACTTAAGGATGAAGCTAATACAACTATTAGAAGAAGTGGTAACACTAGAAAAGGTACACCTGCAACAGTAGGGGTTAATAGCTATGCTTTACAACTAATTGAAATGTGGCTAGATAATGACGACATAGATGATGAAGAAGGTATAACACCAGTTCAGTTATTACGTAGCCCTGGTATTATAAGAGAACTTATTGCATATAACCCAGATGGTAACTTTGATAGAATATCAGCACTTGGTATGTTATTAATATTAGTTGAGGATAGATATAAAACAATAAGGAGTAGTAAGGAAGAATCAATTAAACCAAGTTCATCTAATTTGGCAAACGATAGTTTCTTTACAAAAAATTATGATTATAAAAATTTCTCAGCATATAACCCAAATAAGAAAATACATTATACTAATTAAACGCTATTAATTCAAACATATTATATATAAAATTTGTATAGATATGTTTGAATTATAAAAAATATTTAAGTAAATTTGCAGAACATATGGCTAAATTCACATTCAAATCGACACCAAGACAAAGATTGTCTTACGCTTCTAAAACTAAGAAGTGGAGAAAAGAAAATATTGACTATGGAGACAATTATTCTTTTTATCATAATGATATAGTGCGTGCAACACTTCAGAACAAAATTAGTAATCTACATTTATTTAATGGAATAGTAGATAGGCGTGATATTCAAAAGGTTATAAATCCTTTTGGTTTAGATGCCTCTTATGTTCCTGATAATATACCTCATCACCCAATATTAGTTCCTAAAATAGAATTACTTATTGGTGAAGAAATAAATAGACGTACTGAATTTAATGCAATCATTACTAATCCAAATGCAATATCTACAAAAGAAAATTCCAAAAAAGAATTTTTAATAAAGAATCTTGCAGGTATGATTGAACAATCTGAAGATAAAGAAGAGTTGCAAAAGCAAATGAAACAATTAGATAGGGATGTCAGATCATGGCAAGACTCTAGAGAATTGTTAATCAATAGATTACTTAGACATTACTCAATTGAACTTTCTTTTGATAAAAAGTTTAACGAAGGGTTTAAAGATGCTTTGTTATTTGCTGAAGAAATATATCAATGTGATATACAAAACAACGAGCCTACAATGGATAAGCTTAATCCATTAAAAGTTCATGCTGTACGTAATGGTAATTCATCAAGAGTAGAGGATGCAGATCTAATCATTCTTGAAGATCACTGGTCTCCTGGTAAGATTGTTGATACTTTTTATGAAGAAATAAAACCAAAAGATATAGATCAAATTATGAACTATAGTGATACTCAATCTAATACAGATGGGGATTACACTGACGATCATAATAACCATTTATTTATACAGGATACAGATACTTCTGGTAATGTAATAGATGATTATGTAGGATTAGCAGAAATAAATGGACATAGTTTTAATCCAAATTTTACAGACAGTCAAGGTAACATACGTGTATTACGTGTTTACTGGGCTTCTTTAAAGAAGTTATTAAAAGTTAAATATTACGATGAGAATGGTGATGTTCAATTTAAAATGATGAATGAAAATTACATTGCTGATGAAGACGCGGGTGAAGAAGTTAATTTACTTTGGGTAAAAGAATTTTGGGAAGGAACTAAAATAGGTAAAGATATTTATCTAAACATGAGACCTAAACCAGTTCAATATAATAAGTTAAACAATCCTTCTTACTCTCATGCAGGAGTAATTGGAGAAATATATAATACAAATCAAGGTCGTGCAGTAAGCATGGTTGATAGAGCTAAAAACTATCAATACTTATATGATATACTTTGGGATAGGTTAAATAAATCTGTACAAAAGAATTATGGTAAGATACTTGAATTAGACTTAGCTTCAATACCAGACAATTGGGAAATAGATAAATGGATGCATTTTGCTGTAGTTAATGGTATTGCAGTAAAAGATAGTTTTAAAGAAAGTAACAAAGGTGGATCTACAGGTAAGCTTGCAGGTAGTATGCAACAATCTAAAGGTTATTTTGATATGGAAACAGGTTCTTATATTCAACAACACATATCCCTACTTGAATATATCAAGATGGAAATGGGTGAGATAATGGGTATATCTAAACAACGTGAAGGTCAAGTATCAAATAGAGAAACTGTAGGTGGAGTAGAACGTTCTGTAAATCAATCAAGTCATATTACTGAATGGTGGTTTATGAAACATGAAGACGTCAAACGTAGAGTAATGCAGTGTTTTATTGATACTGCTAAAATAGCACTTAAAGGTTCTAATAAAAAAGCTCAATATATTTTAGATGATCAATCTATACAAACACTTAATTTAGACTTTAACGATATAGCTGAAGTTGATTTTGGTATTGCTATTACTAGTTCTACTAAAACAAAAGAGCTTAGAGAAACTCTTAAACAACTTGCTCAAGCATTTATGCAAAATGGAGGTTCTTTTGCAACTGTAATGGATGTATATTTAAGTCCTTCTTTAGCTGACATGAGAAGACGTATAGAAACGGCAGAAGAAGAAGCACAAGAAAGACAATCAGAACAAGCTGCTGAGGCAAATAAGACTCAACAAATGCAGATTGAAAAACAAGAAGCTGCTGCTCAAGCAGAAAGAGATCTTAAGAAATATGAAATTGACACTAGGGCAGATGTTGATATGAAAAAAGCTTTATTGCAATCTACCCATCAAATGATTGATAGAGATGCTTCTCAAGATGGTATTCAAGAAGTTACTGATCCTTTAGAAATTCAAAAACATAAAGATGATATAATGATTAAATTAAGAGAAATGGGTGACAATATGGTGATGCATAAAGACAAGATGTCTATGGAAGATAAGAAGATTTCAGCAATGAAACAAAAAACAACAGCTAAATAAACGCTATTAGTTCTTATAAAGAAATAGTATAATAGTAATTAATATATTTGGTAAACAAACATAAATAGTAGTATATTTGCAACATGGAAGAAGAAAATGATTTAAACATGGATATGTTCATGGAAATAGATGGGGCTGATGAAATATTCGGTGAGTCTGAAGAAATAGAACTGGAAGAAAATAATACACCTTCGGGTGATGACCAAGATGAGGATCTAAATGAAGATCCAGAGAAAGTAGTCCTGGATAATGAAGATCCTGATGATGGGATTGATGCTGACGAGGAGTTAGATGATGAAGATGAATCTTCTTCTTCTAATCCAAATTTATTCAAATCTTTATCTCAACTCCTTCAAGAAAAAGGATTAATCTCATCTGAGGATTTGAATGTAACTGATGAAGATTCATTTGTTGATCTATTTAAGAAAGAAATAGAAAAAAATGAATATTCAGATATTACAGAATTACAAAAAGAATACCTTTTAAAATTAAGAGATGGTATTCCTCATGAAAAGGCAATCAAGGATATTACTCAAACAGATCAGCTTGGACAAGTTACTAATGAATTATTAGAACAAGATGCTGACCTTAGACAAAGAGTTATATATCAAGATTTCATTAACAGAGGTTACTCTGAGGAAAAGGCAACTAAACTAGTACAAAGATCATTAGAATTAGATGTTGATTTAGAAGATGCCCAAGATGCAATGAGTTCAATAAGAGAATTCAGTAAAGCAAGAATGGACAGAGAAAATGAGGAACTTAAAAATCAGAAACTAGCACAAGAAAAAACTAGAGAAGATAATATTAAAAAAATAACTAAGGAAATAGAATCTATTAAAGAAATTATTCCAGGTTATGAAGTTTCAGAAAATGTAAAGAATAAAATCAAAGATAACATGTTTAAAGTTATTGGTGAAAACCCAGATAACAACATGCCTGAAAATTCTCTCATGAAATATCAAAGAGAGAATCCAATTGAATTTGATAAAAAATTATATTACTTGTTTACTATTACTAACGGTTTTAATAACTTTGATAGTATTAAGCAAGAAACTCAAAGTAGAGCTTTACAAGATTTAGAGAAAGCATACAAATCTACAACTAAAATAAATGATCCAGGTTCACCAGCATATTTACAAGATCCTGAAAGTTATCTAATTGACTTGAAGGGTGATGAGATTGTTGTTGATTAATATAAATAAATAATAAAAATAAAAAACAATAAATTATGAGCGTAGGAAAATTCGTAATGACTCACGCAAAATCGTTTACTGGTCTTACAACAAGGAATCACCTTGGAGCTATATGGCATCAAGCGCCACAAATGGCAACTAAGATCACTACACAACTTTTGCAGCAGTCAGGAATGAAAAACATTGACTCCATGCTAAGCATGTTCCCAGTCAAATATTTTGATACTGATGATGACTTCATTTGGAAGTTAGCAGGTAGTTCAGAAAGAAACATTCGTCTTGTAGAAGCAATCTTTGAAGGAGCTGTTGTTGGAGGTGGGGATACTGGCGTAGGTGCTGGTAGACTTCCTTTACAACTAGTTTTTGAAGAGCCTTATTTTACAGATGTAATGCAGATTGCTGGTGAACATCCAGATACTTATCGTATAAATTTAACAAGTGATGCCCGTCCAGATGGGACTAATCGTTTTATTTATGATGCAGAAGTGTTTGGTGGTTCTGATTCTTTAGCTGGTATTCCAGGTACAGAATTTGTATCAGGAAGCAGATGGAGTATTGAAGGTGCTCCGATTGAAGACGAGCTATCTGTTAAAGGTGCAGGAATTCAATTTAACACACCTTACACTATGAGAAACTCTTTTTCATACATTCGTATGGAACATAAAGTTTCTGGTAAATTAATTGACACTAAGTTAACAGGTACAATGGGTGTATCAGCTACTATTCCAACACGTGATAGTAAGACTGGTAAGATGCATGAGTCTACAACTTGGATGCAAGAAGTTTATTGGCAATTTGAGCAAGCAATTGCTAAGATTAAATCTCGTACACAGTTCTTTGGTAAAACAAACCGTGATGAGAATGGTAAATTCTTGAACACTGGTAAATCTAGTATTACAATTAAAGCTGGTTCAGGTATCCGTGAGCAAATGGAAGTATCTAACACAAGTTTCTATAACTTGTTTAGTCTCCGTCTACTTACAGATATGTTATCTGAACTTTCTGAAGGTAAACTTGATTTTGGTGAGCGTAAGTTTGTAATCAAGACTGGTGAGCGTGGAGCTATTCAGTTCCATGAAGCAGTAACTAAAGAGGCAATGGGATGGACTTCCATTGGTTTTGATAATACTAATGTAAATGTTTTATCTAAAACAAGCTCTAAGCTTCATGAAAATTCACTAAGTGGTGGTTTCCAATTCACAGAATGGAAAGCTCCTAATGGTGTTACAGTAACTATTGACGTAGATCCTTTCTATGACGATAAAATACGTAACAAAATTCTTCACCCTAATGGTGGTGTAGCAGAATCTTATAGATATGACATTTTCTATATTGGATCTACACAAGAGCCTAACATTCAGAAATGTATGGTTAAAGGAGAAGATGAACTTCGTGGTTACCAAGCAGGTATTCGTGATCCTTTTACTGGACGTAGAGGTGGTCGTATGGAACGCATGGAAGATAGTGCAACAATCACAGCAATGTGTACACTAGGTTCTTTGGTACTTGATCCGTCAAGAACAGCAAGTCTATTACCTAATATTTTAGGATAATATATAATTAATCAATCTATGGGGTGAAATTCCCCATGGAGTTGATTTAACATTAACAATTAGAAGAAGAAGAAATGAGTGAAATTAAATTTGAATTACCTAATAGAAAGGTAAAAGTAAGATACATACGTCGTAATAGAGGTATGGCAAGTAACGTAGATGCAAATCACGTTATATCAGGTGGGATGCTTAGCGGCTCCACAAAAAAGTTTTGTACACCTTTAAGTAGACAAGGTACTATTAAAAATGTATTAACAACTGAAGAAAAAGATTTCCTAGAAGAATTAATGGGTATTGAACTTTCAGTTTATAAAAATACAGATTTTTGGTCAACTCGTAGAGTTAGTTTAGTAAAAGGAGATAATGATTTTGATTTATCAAACCCAGTAGAATATATTGATTATAAAATACTACTTGGTAACTCAGATAAAATAGCACAAGGCTTAGAAAATGCTAACAATGATCTTAATTACATGTTTGTAATTATAGAAGAAGGTGAAGAAGTTAAAGTAAAAAGAAATAACTTTTCAGCTAAAAAGAAAGCATTTAAATTATATTCCAAAATAGAAGATTCTCAAGAGACTCTTAGAAGCATTGTAAAACTTGTTGAGAACAAGGCAATTTCTAAAACAGCAGACATTGAGTGGTTAAGAGGTCAAGTAGAATCTATTATAGAGAATAAACCTGAACAATTTGTTTCACTAGTAGAAGATGTGAATTACGGTATTAAAATGTTAATATCAAACGCAGAAGATGCTGGAGTAGTAATCAGAAAAAATAAAAGATACTCAACCTTAGATGGTTTAGATCTATGTAGAGAAGGTGAAATTGCAACATTTGAAAATGCAGTTACATATCTTGCAAATCCATTAAATCAAGAAGTAGTTGATTTACTAGAAGCAAAAACTAAAAAAGCTACTAAAGCATAATGACGACATTAGAATTTAAAGAAGCGTTTAATACTTTATATAATAACATTAATTCTATGGCTAGTCCTGGGTTTGATGATTATGAAATATCGTTATTACTTACATTGGCTCAAGAAGAGTTAGTTAAAAACTACAATGATCCAACAAGTAATATAAAACAAGAAGGCTTTGAAGGTTCTGATAAACGTAGAATTGATTTAAAAGAGCTAATAACAGATTACAAAATTACAGGGCAGTTATCTAGTCCTACATATAGAATATCACAGGAATCGGTAATATACCAAATTCCTAATAATGTATTCTTAATAAAACAAGAACAAGCTACTGTATTGCTTGATTGTGGTAATAATAGAATAGTTAGCGTTATTCCTAAAACACATGATGAATACAATAGACAGATAAAAAATCCATTCAAGAAACCTAATAGTAATAAAGTATGGAGGTTAGATTATAATTCAAGTGAACCTGGAACGAACATTGTTGAATTAATATCTTCTCAACTTATTACTGAGTATCACATGAGGTACTTGAAATTTCCAGATCCTATTATAATTTCCAACTTAACTGATGGATTAACTATTAACGGATTTACTTCATCTAGAACTTCTGAACTTAACCGAGAGGTTCATTCAGAAATTGTTAGAAGAGCTGTGGAACTTTCAAAATTATCTTATAAAGAAGATTCACTTGGGAATTTTGTAGATTTATATAAAAGAAAAGAATAATAATTAAAACAAATTAAAAATGAGCGTAATAGGAGTAAAACAAGTAGGTCATTTGCTTATTGGTGAAACATACCATGGCAACGCAGGCTTCTCTGATTTTAATGCAAACGCAGTAGATAAAGCTTTACAAGTAGTATCTAAAGATTCCGCAACCTTACAGGCAGGTAAATTTAAAGTTTTTCAAAAAGCTACTAATACACCTGGTGGATTTGAGTTTTCAGAAGTGATTGATCCAAAAAATATTGAAGTACTTACCGTATCCCAATATACAGCACCTATAAACCGAGTTGTCAAAGTGACTGGTTTTACTGGAACTGTTAGAGGAAACGTAACGTATGAGGTATTTATTCGTCTATTAAATGACGGAGGAACACTTTCACCAGAAAACTTTAGACATATACTAGGAGCGTATGTAACACCACAGGATGCTAGTGGTCTTACATTTACTGATGTATTAAATGGTATTAAATTAAACTTAGATAAAACCTTATCTAGAGAATCAAACACTGACTTTACAATAACGTTAGGTGCAGATGAATTGATAGTAACAGGTGGATCTAGAGATTTTGTACTAGGGAAAAAAGATGGTAGACCAGTAGAATTCGATCTTATGGCAGCTGTTAGAGATAACGGAGGTGATAGCACAGTATCTGATGCAAGATATGATGATCTTACAGTAGTACAAGTAGCTGCAGGTAATGCAGGTAGTGGTACTGGAAATCAAGTAGCTTCATTAGAATGGTGTAGAGCTGGAGAAAAAGGAGATAGATACCGTACAATCGGATATCCAAATAACTTTGATACATTGTACTATGCTAACCCAGGTACTACTTATCATTTAGTTAATATTGCATATTTTGAACAACGTGATTATACTACTGTTGAAAGACAGTATAGAGTTCTTCAAATAGCAGTAGAAAATGCTGATCAAGATGGTGGTGGTGCAGGTACAGTATTCACAGCAGTAAATGCTTTGATAGCTGATCTTAACACAGCAACAGGTCTTTCATTAGCAGCTTTAGTCTAATAATTTTAACTTATAGAGGGAGGTTTAATATCTCCCTCTTTAATTAAGTACATATGCAAATTACACAATTTAATATAGACAGTAACACTTTAGTTTTAACGATAACAAATGCATCCAGTGCATTTTTGTTGCGTTTATGGACTGATAAAACCTATAAGGATTTTAGCAAAGCTATAGATCTTACAGCAAAGTTAACGGGTTCAGCTACTGAAACAATAACTATAACACTAGCTGATTTAGGAGAAACAATTATTGATGGAATATATTTTATTGAAGTAGAAGATGCTAATGAAGTATCAACTGCATATACATCCAACCTCATTAAATATAAAGAATGTATTTTGGATAAAATTATTAAAAACATACAATGTAAAAGTTGTCTTGATTATTTTGATCAAGATACTATTAATGCACACTCTTTATTAATTGCAACTGAATATTCTTTAGAATTAGGTTATATTGAAGTTGCTTTAAATAATTTAAAAGCTTTAAATAAATATTGTAGTAATGCTTGTCAATCATGTGGTTCATTTAGTAATGTTATAGATATTGATTTATTTTCATTAAACGATCCGCAAATAATAGACTTAGGAGATGCATAGTGATTATGCAATAAATATAAACACCTCTAAAAGACTAAAAAAAATAGATAGAGTTCAAATTAGAAGAGATACTTCTGATTTATGGGAAAAAAGAAACCCGATTTTATTTGAAGGTGAAATAGGGTATGATATAGATTTAAATAAAATAAAAATTGGAAACGGAAGAAATTCATGGAATTCATTAGCATTTTTAGATATTTCTAATATATCATTAGTAGACTACAGATCGTCTTTTGATAATAACTATATATACTCAGGGTTTTTATTAAACAATGGTATTATTATAAAAAGGTGTCAAGATAGCATTGAAGAATTTGCAGAAAACACAACAGATTTAGAAGTGGATTGGAATAACAGATTAAATTTAATATATAATTAAAAAATAAACAACTATGGCATTTATTGCAACAGATTGGAGTATTACTAGAAATGGTGGAGCTCTAGACGTAAGATACATAGGTGATACACACGCAGGTGCTTCCCCTTCTTATTCTACAACAATTGAACTTCACAGAGCATTAGGAGATTTTGCAGATCAAGAACAAGACTCAGGAGATGACGAACTATCGATTATCAACAAAACACCATCCGATAGAGGGGGTGCAGATACAAACATTACTCTATTAAACGGTTGTAATTTAGATGATGCATCAGTAGAGTATATTTACGATGGGTCATTGACTCAAGATACTGGTGATACTATATATGATGGTATTCAGTGTTTTGGTAACTCTTCTAGTATTCAAGTATTACAAGCAGGAGCAAGATTGGTAAATGACTTTTGGAATCAAGCAAAAATGAAAGCTGCTGTATCTGACTCATTATCTTCTACAACTCACAGATTCTTAGTTAAAGTAAGAACTGCTGGTTCTGACATAGATGGTCGTAGGTTAATTGGTACTCAGAGAGTTCTTTCTACTGGTTATACAGAATTTTCAATTGGTGGTGGAACAAACAGAGGTAACAACACATTAGCACTTACTGCCAATGCAGATGGAAACAACCAGACTGCAGAAGGAACTATTTCTACTTGGACAGATATTGTTAACGATAAAGAGGGGTATTCATTAATTGATGCTGATGGTAACACAGTAGATGAATTTTACTACTCTAATTGGGAACTTGGTGCACAGTCTAAAAACAACTTTTACGAAAGAGGAAAGTGGATTCAACGTGAAGGTTCAGCAGAAACTATATATGGTCTTAACGGAGATGTATTTAGAGGTATTACACATCAAATTGAAATAGATACTCCAACAGGAACTTTTGTTGAGCCAGAAGCTTTATCATGGACTGGTGGAACAGCACAACTTTTAGCTATTAACAGCGTAACAGCTGGTACTAAAATGTGGATACAACTGTTAAGCGGTGTAGTCCCTACTGATGGGCAAGTAATTACGGGTGCTTCAACTGCAACTGCAACGGTAAACGTAACAATAACACCTAGACTTATTCCTTCTACCTTTTTAGGTACTTCTACAGGTACAGCAATTAATCCAGCAGCTTATGGTATTGGTATTGGTGCAGATGATTTAACTCAGAATGATCTTCTTGAAGATTTGACTGGAACTAACAGAACTCCTCCAAACAACATTACTTATTCAGTAAACAATACTGTTATAGGTGATTATGTTATAACATCTAACAATGCAGCAGGAGACTTTGATTTAACACAGCTGTCTGTAACTAATGCAGAGGTTGGTGCTTCGGTAACTTCAATAGTATTTGATGAAACTATTTCATCTGATACACCAAGACCAGGAGGTACAATTCGTGTACAACAAGTTAATGGTAGTTACAAAAGAATTGCTTACACAAGTATAACAACTACTAGTGTTACAGACGATACTATAAACTTTGCAACGCTTGATTTTTCAGGGGTAGGAGCAGGTTTAGCTATTGGCGGTAATGCATTTATAACTTATATTGACAGAGTGGCAACTGGAACAACAGAAGCCGTAACGTATGTATTTAATGCACCTAGAACTTTATTTACAAGAGTTAGAAACGCTTCCCCAGGAAGTGAAATAAAAACTTTTGAAACCACTTCCGCAGTTGGAGCTGGTGGAGGAGCTTCTACTGTTGGTAGGATTGATGACTTCTAATATTTAAAGTTAGAATAGGAGTAAAAAATTAATAAATTTAAGGCTCATTCTTTATTGAGTGAGCCTTTTTTAATAGTAAATTAACACATGGCTGTACCAGCATATTCAACTGATTTAACGGATATAACTACAAGTTTTACTACAGGATGGGTATTAACTTCAGAAGGTGGTGGTGGGCAAAATGCTTTAACTGCTCCTGAAACTGATGATTTTATACAAGGAACTCAAGCAGTTTCAAGAAGTCCTTTTTCTAGTTCCATTCGTGGAATAATATATAATAATGGTGCTAATGTTTCTGTAGCAGCTGATGATGCTGTTTTTATCTGGTGGAAAGCAGATGTTGCTCAAGCTTTAGGTACAAAAGCAGCAGGTGGGATATCTCTTAACTTAGGTACAAGTGATGCTATTTATAAGAAATTTTATGTAGCGGGTAATGATAACTATGCATTAGGTGGATGGAGATGTACTCCAATAGATCCTTCTGCAACAGAATCAGCTTTGAGAGGAAGTCCAGGTGCTCCTCCTTATGCTTTTTTTGGAGTGGCTTTTAATGTTCCTGGAGCTGGTCCAAGTAAAGGTTTTCCTTTTAAAATAGATATGACTCGTCATGGTCGTCAAATAGATGTAACGGAAGGTGAAATTGCAAATCCATCAACTTGGGATGCATTGACTTTATTTTCTGACAATATTGCTAGAAATTACGGGATAGTTCAAGGAACAAATACAGGTGCGGAAGTTCAAGGAATAATAAATTGGGGGACTGTGGCAACAGCAGTTTATAGCAGAGATGATAACAGGTCTATTGTTTTTGTTGATACAGAATACACTATAGCTGATTTTACACAATTAATATTTAATAATGCTTCTAGTGATATAGTATGGGATGCTATTTCTATAACTGCTTTGGGTACTAACAATAGGGGAATAGTTACAATAAATAACAATGCTCCATTTACGATGACAAACAGTACTTTTACAGGTATAAACACAACATCAGGAGGAGGTACAAATACAGTTTTTAACGGAAGTAAGTGGTCTGGATGTAATTCAGTGTCATCTATTGGTGGTAGTTATCTAGGTTGTTCAATATTATCTCCAACTGTAGCTATAGACGCTTCAGGTTTTACTCACAATGTTGCTTCTGATCCCGATGGGAAATTGAATAACATGACTTTTAGTAAAGGTATTAACGCACATCACGCAATAGAGTTTGGCTCTTCTTCTCTTGCAACAATGACTTTAAGAGGGGTTGATTTTACTGGGTTTAATATTGCAAATGAAAGTAATGATTCTGCATTATATTTTGTAGACACTGGTGCTGATGTTAACTGGATTGTAAATTTAGTTGGGTGTAGTGGAGATATATCATATAAAAAAGTAAGAGCTGGTGATACGGTAACATTAGTTGCCGATCCAGTAACATATAAAATAACTGTTCAGGACACAGAAGGAGTTGTTATAAATGCTGCAAGAGTGTTTTTTACAGTTGCAGCTGGTGGTCCTTTGTTTTTTCAAGCATCAGTAACAATAACAAGAGTTGGAACTGTAGCAACTGTATCTCATACAGCTCATGGAATTGCAAATGGAGATAAGGTAGTTATAAGAGGGGTTAATCAAAGTGAGTATTACGGAATACATACAGTATCAAACGTTACTACAAACACTTATGATTATACAGTAGCAGGAGCACCTATTACACCAGCAACAGGTACAATAACATCTTCAGTAGTTCTTATAAGTGAATTAACAGATGCTCTTGGAGTTGTGTCAGGAAGTAGGACGTTTGCATCAAATCAACCTATTTCTGGAAATGTAAGAAAGTCATCCTCTTCTCCTTATTATAAAACAGGAGCTATTGTTGGTACAATAAACAACACTACAGGGTTGGATTTAACAGTCACTTTATTGAATGATGAATAATAACAAAAGAAAATGGCAGCAACAATAGACTGGGCTACAAGAGTTATAAGTATAGATAGAGCATCGATGACGTTAGTACAATCGTCACCAACAGAAATTAGAGAACTAAACTTAAATGAATTTAGATTAAACCTTAAAGATTTAGAGGATGACCCAGAGGGTATGGTTTTTCCAACTACTCATACTCATAATACAGAAGTCTTATTAGGAGGTATTGTGTATGCAAGAGTTATTGAAATGATTAACGATTACACAATCACATTTGAAAATGGATTTTATGCCGTTAACCTAGTAGGTGCTAACAGTAATGTTGGGGACGTTGTTAACTTAAACAATGTATCTATTCGTTCAGCAAATGCAGCAGGACTTATATCTAACTCGGCAATTGAATACTCTTCTTTTAATGGTGGAGTTACTGTTGATACATTAAATGGCACTGATGGAACAGTTTTCCCTCAAGGTACACCAAGGTCTCCTGTAAAAACTATAATTGACGCAATAGCTATAGCACAATTTAGAGGTTTTTCTACTTTGTTTGTAAAAAACGATTTAATATTAGACACTGGGGATAATGTTACTAACTATCAATTAGTAGGTGATAATGTAAATAAAACTTTAATAGATATAAGAGATGGAGCATTAGTATCAGGTGTAGAAATAATTGATTCTACTGTTACGGGATTATTTGATGGGAAAGCATCTTTTAAGTCATGTACTTTATTAGATATATCTTTTGTTGAAGCTGAAATATCAGAGTGCACATTAAAAGGTATTATAATATTAGAAGGTGTAGGAAACACTATAATAGAGGACTGTAGGGATGGTTTACTTTTAACAACTATAAGTCCCACAATAAATTTTAATAACTCAGGACACAATTTAGCTATTAGAGATTACCACGGTGATTTGAATCTTAGAAATAAGTCTCAAAACGGTAGTGTAGAAATAAATATGAATTCAGGAGGTAGGATTATATTAGAGCCTACAGTTTCAAATGGATTAATTAGATTAACTGGTACTTTAGAATTACAAGATAACTCTACAGGAACTACGGAAGTAGACTCTACTCAAGTAATTTATCCTGAGTTTCAACAATTATCATCGTTTGATGGGGCAGTTCATATTAATACATTAACTGGTGTTTCTGGTACTAAATTTCCAATAGGAACTAAAAAGCTTCCAGTAAACAATATAAATGATGCTAGTTTAATTTCTAATAGAATAGGTTTTTCAAAATTTACACTTAATGGTAGTTTAACAGTAATAGGTGAAAATTTAGATGCATACACCATAGAAGGTAATGATATGACCGCTGTATTAGTTTTTGTAGAAGATACGGGTAACAGTACTATTAACACTACATTTAGAAATATAGGAATAACTGGTCAACTTAATGGTTACGTATACGGAGAACGATGTGCTATACAAGAATTATCAAATATAGGATCTGATACGTTTCCAACAGTTTTTTCAGAATGCATAATAAGATCAGATGATGTTAAAAGTGCTTTAAGTTTAAAAAATGGATTAATCACTCCTCAAAACATACACTTTTTTGATTGTGCAAGTGCTTCTTTAGATGTAGACATAAATACAATTGATTTTAATAACTCAACTTCTTCAGTAGGTTTTAGAAACTTTGCTGGGAGTTTAGAAGTAATAAATTACACAGGAGGACAAGAAAGTACAATATCATTATTAGATGGGGGATTAACATTAAACGCTTCTAACACTAACGGTACAATAGTAGCCAAAGCAGATGAGTTAATAGATACTTCAAACGGTCTTACTGTTGTTTATAATACATCTTCGGGAGGAGGAGTTTCTGTTTGGACTACTCAAGAAAAACAAGAGTCTTTAGCTTATAGTAAGAAAGCAAGTGATAATGCTGAACAAGCAAATAACAAAATATAACATAATGAGTGAAATAAATAAAAAAGTAATATCAGTTAGTGCTAATGCTTTATACAACAAAGCTAAGGTAACAGGTTATCTCAATTTAGAAAAAATAAATGAGCTTTATTTATATGATTATTATATGAATTTTACAAAGTTGTATTCTAAATATAATAATGAATATCAGTTATTAAGAAATGCTATATATAAATTAAGAACTAGGTTAGATAATATTTGTGATTACAAATCAATAATTCCAAATTTAGCAATAGTTCCTAATGTAGAGCCTACTAACGTAGCTCCTATTTTATTAAATGAACCTACTGTTAATTTAAATATTTATGAAGATTATAATTTAGAATTAAATAAGATTACAGAAAATGGTAATTTTGTTGATGCAAATGGTGATAGTTTAGATAGTATATATGTATATGTTACAGAAATTACTACAGGTACTCTTAGTATAAGTGGTACTAAAGCTATTTTAGTTGATGATATTTACATAAAAGCAAGTGACTTTTCTAAATTAGTATATACTCAAACACCAGGTACATACACAGTAAACATACCATTTAGAGTACAAGACAATAATATTAATCCTTTGTTTAGTCCAAAATATAATTACATAATTAATGTTGATACAGTTGCTGTAGAAAATCAACCTGCAACAATTGGTGACATAACATTATATCCAGATAACAGAGCAATAACTACAATTACATTAGATATGTTAACAAATCAACTTAACCCACCTTATAATGATCCAGAAGGTGATTTATTAGATGCTATAAGAATTGATGAAATATCTACAGCCAATCAAGGACAATTCTATTATGATGGAGTAGTTATTATAGAAGGTTTAATAATATTAAGACAAGATATTATAGATGAAAAACTTGAACATAGAAGTGCTAACGTAGATGATGTTACTTCTGATGTATTTAATTTTTCTGTAAGAGATGCAGGAAGTGGTCAATGGAGTACAAATATATAAAACATGGCAGTATTTAACGTTACAACAAAAAGAGGTATATTAATAGAACTAACTATTGATGATATAAATTTATCAATAGATAATACCTTTTTTGCAATTAGTGAAGATTTAGTTAGACAAACAGATTACTTAAACAATATATAATGATCCCAGAAAATATAAACCCAGGAACACCTAACCAAAAAGATGGTGACAAATTAAGAGACGCTTTTGTAAAAGTTAATACTATATTTACAGATATATATACTAAGCTTTTTACAAACACTTCTGACTTAACAAACGATGGAGCAGATGGAATAAATCCATTTATAAGTCTTCAAGAAATTCCTGAATCAGGAGAATTACAAAGGGTAGAATCTGGCGGTAATTTTGGTTACATATTAAGAAATGCAAACAGAACTAACTTTGGAACTACGGGATCTGACTCTATAGATTTTTCTCAATATTTTTCAAGAAGTGGAGTATTAGGAACAGTGGGAGTAGATAATATTGCTTTTGGTTATGACCATGTAATACCTGGTGCAGCAGGTATTGTATTTGGTTATGCTAACACAGTAGCTGGTTATGGTGGACTTACCAATGGTGAAGGTAATATTTTTAATACAAATTCTGTTTTATGTACATCAATAGGATATCAAAATACAATAGGGGGATATACTAATTCAATATTCGGAACTCAAAATTCTAACACAAGCACTGGATATTCTATAGTAGCGGGGAGAAATAACGTTAACACAGGAGCTTATAACGCAACTTTTGGAGTAGGGCTTATAAACAGAGGGTATGGTACTGTAATAGGGATTTCAAATTTAGAAAAATCACAAACTAATTATACAAATTTAACTAACCCGTTACTTATAATAGGTAATGGAAATGTAACTAGTGATTCAACACAAACACCTACTTCAAGAAGTGATGCAATGGTTGTATTAAAGTCAGGTCTTGTAACAGCCCCTTCTCTAACAGCAGCATTAATAAACACTAATGTTAGATCTTTAGTAACTAAAGAATATACAGATGTAATTGAAGCAAAGGTAGACACTAATACAGCTAAACATATTGAAGGAACTCCTGATAATATTACTTTTAACACAGCAGCTACTCCAGTAGCAAATACAGAAGGGTTATTGCAATGGAATGTAGAAGAAGATACATTAGATTTATCAGCCAACGGAGTTACATACCAATTAGGTCAAGAACTAGCTCCTTTAGTTAGAAATAGTACAGGTTCAACTATTACAAATGGTACTCCTGTAATGTTTGCAGGTACATTAGGAGCTTCAAGTAGAGTTTTAATAACGCCCGCTATTGCAGATAATACTATACCTTCTTCTTATATATTGGGAACTACTACAGAAGATATTTTAAACGGAGAAGATGGGCATGTTACTTGGTTTGGTAAAGTTCGGGGTATAGATACTACGGGTACACCTTATGGAGAAATTTGGGCTGATCAAGACATATTATATGTAAGTCCTACAATAGCAGGATACTTAACAAATGTTAAACCTTCTGCACCTAATGCTCAAATATTTATTGGTGTTGTTATAAATGCACATGCAACTACTGGATCTTATTTTATAAGACCTTCTTGGAGAGGTAATATTACTGATTTAGATGATGTTGATGGAACACCTTTAACAACAGATGGGCAGATTTTAGTTTGGGATAACATTAATCAATATTTTGATCCTACAGTTAACATTTTAACAATACAAGCAACAGCAAACTCAGCATTACAACCTACTGGGGATGGTTCAGGTCTTACTGGTATAGTAACAGGCGAACTTCAAAAAATAACAGAAGGAACAAATACAGGATATATTTTAAAAGGAGATAATAGAGCAGGTAAAGAAGATACAGGTGCTAATGCAATAGATTTTGGATTTAATCAAGATTTTTTCCCAAATGTAGGAGCAACAGGACAGTTTTCTTTTGTTTTAGGAGATAGTAACCTAGCAAGTGGTAAATTAGCTAGGGCACATGGTGCCTTTTCAACTGCTTCCGCAGACAGAGCAGTAGCAGATGGATCTAACGCTAACGCAGAAGGAATTGGAAGCAGAGCAATAGGAGATGCTGTTACAGCAAGTGGAGAAAGATCAACTACAATGGGTTATAATATTTTTGCAAGGTCAGCAGATGAGTATTCAGGAGGTTATTTTGGTACAGATTACACTCCTTCAGGCACTAATACAGATAGACTTGTAAACTATGGGAATGGTACTGCTGTTGGATCACGTTCAGATGCTTGGACAATATATAAAAACGGAGCACATAAATTCTTTACAGCAACATTAGCAAGTGTTACAAACGCTGTTAAAGGTTTCTTTATGTTAGATGAAAATGCAAGACCTAACGTGCATGATGGTACACAATGGAATGCCTTAGCTTATTCTAGTGAAGTAGCAGGATCAGTTCAAAAAACTGGGGAAACCACTCAAAGTATTGCTGGTGATATAGTTGTAGCAAATAATGTTATAGGACAATCTTTTATATCCCCTTTAGTAACTATAATAGAAGATACAATTTTAACAATTGCAGATAGTTATATAATAATTGATGCTTTATCTCAACCAGTTGCAGCAATTTTACCAGTTATATCAACTGTACCAATTGGTAAAAAATACATTGTGGTAGCTTACGACGTTACTAATACAGTTACCTTAGAAACTTCTAATTCTGAACAACTAAGAGTAATTAAAACAGATACACCATCTTCTTTTACTTTAACTTCTGGAACTATTTACGAAGTTATAAATACTGGGACGTACTGGCAAGTAATAGATAAATTATAAAAAACTTTAAAGTAATATATAATAAATAAAATAATGGCAATATTCACAATAACAGTAGATCAATATGTAAACAAAGAACCTAGCGTTATAGGTAATAATACTATAAATGTAGTATATGAAAATAATTTACACACATTTACAGAAGCTGATTTTACAACTAATACTAATCCTAAATATCAAGACCCTGAAGCAGACGGTCCATTGATGTTAAAAGTAACCAGTGTTCCAAGTATAGGAGAATTAAGATTAGATAATGTAACAGTACTTATTAACGATGAAATACTTTTTACAGATATAGTAAGTGGTTTATTAATTTATAGACCTGATTTTCTTCAAACAACAGCTATATCAACTTCATTTACATTTACAATATCAGATACTGGTTCTACTAATTATTATGCAGGTGCAGACGCTACATTTAATGTTAACGTAAGTCAAGAACAAAACTTACCACCTAGTAGTGTTGGTAATAAAGATTTTACTATAAATGATGGTAGTACTGTTGTATTTACTGCAGCTAATTTTACAACTGAAACAACCCCTGTTTATGCAGACCCAGAAGGTGACACTGCAGATAAACTTAAAATTACAAGTTTACCAACACTAGGTATTATAAATTTAGATAGTATTCCAATAACAATTAATCAAATAATCCCATTTTCTGAAATTACAAGTGGGTCTTTAACTTATGTTCCAGACAATAGTACACCTTATGTAATAACTTTTAGTTTTGAAATTGCAGATCTTGGGTCAGGTATATTTACAGCTCAATAAATCAAAGATATTAAAAAATGAAAGAGGTAATAGAAAAGTTTAAAAAAATAGAAAGAAAGTTAATAACGTATAAAGAAATAGAAACTCTACCCCTTGGAGTAGAAATAGATTTTTCTATACCAAAAGACAATTCTATATTGTGTACTAGATTATCAGACACTAGTAGTGGTATGAGTTTTAGGGTTGTAATGCAATCAAATACAAAATGGGAGAATCACATGCATGATTGTGATGAAACAATAATGGTTTTTAAAGGTAGAATAAAAGGACTTTTAAATAATATAATAGCAGGAAGAGGTAGTATTATAGAAATACCAAAAAAAACCTACCATGAAATATATGCAGAAGAGTACAGTGAATTTTATGTTGAATTTAAAAAACCCCTTATTGAAAATGGTACAATGGCTTATAGATAATTATCAGATAATATCCTTACCAGTAATAGCAATAATTACTTGGTTTTCTAAAGGTAAGATAATGAACGAAAAAGATTTAAAAGATAGAGATAATAACATAGAATCCAACCAATCAGAAATAGTTTCTAAAAACTTAGAGCTTTATCAAAGAATGCTTGATGATATAGAAAAAAGATATGAAGAAAGAATATTAAAATCAGATAAAGAAATAGAAGATTTAGAACAAATAATAACTGAATTAAAATTTACTATTAAAGAACTTGAAGATTTAAACAATGAGCTTAAATTAAAAGCTTTAAAATTTAATAATGAAATTATCAATTTAAAAAATAGAATTGAACAATATGAAAAAGAGTCTTAAAAATAACCCAAACGCAGATAAGCTTACTTTAGAAAGAATTGAACAAGTTCATCCCTTTTTAAAAGAAGCTGTATATTGCATATACGAAGAGATTTGTAATACTGTAAACTCTAAATATACAAGAGTAAGATTTTCAGATGTACTTAGAACAATTGATCAGCAAAATGAATTGTATAAGCAGGGTAGGTCTAAGCCTGGGGGTAAAGTAACATGGGTACGCGGTGGATATAGTTATCATAACTACGGACTTGCAATTGATATAGTTCTTCTTAGAGATAAAGATAAGAACGGTACTTTTGAAGCAGCCAGTTGGGATACTATTTTTGACGGAGACGCAGATGGTATAGCTGACTGGGCTGAAGTAGCAAAGATTTTTGAGAAATATGAATGGCAATGGGGTTTAATAAATAGTAAAGGTAAGCGGTACGATTTACCACATTTTCAAAGAAGCTTAGGATATAAAGCATCAGAGCTTAAGAATCTACCAAAAGATAAAAACGGTTATCCAATAATATAAATAAAATGCAAAATTTTAAAAATTACGTAATAATAGGATTATCAATAGCTTGTGCAATACTCTTTATAAGAGGTTGTAAAGATGTTGAAACAATTACAATAGAAACAGATGTTTACATTGAAGTACCTGTACCTGTAGTGGAAAAAGTATTTGACACTATAAGAGAGCCTTATCCAGTATATGTTAAATCAGATACTGTTAGGTTAACGAAGTATATAAATGCTTCAGACAGCTTACAACAAAGCATGTACGAAGAAGCTGTAACTATTAGAGAGTATAACGAAAAGTTTGAAGATGATTACATAGTAGGTAATGTTTATTCAAAAACAACTGGTACATTAGATGCACAGTCTTTTGAATATAAAACTAAACCTAGAACAGTGATTGTTGACACTACTATTACTCAAGAAATTAAAGTTCCTTATAAAAACAAATTATTTATAGGTGGTGAACTAGGTATGCCTTTACAAAAATATGATGAAGTTAATGAATCTATTATACGTAATAATTTAAAAGCAAGAGTTAATTTTGGTTTAGATACTAAAAATATTATATATAATACAGCTATTGATAGTGATAGATATCTTTGGTTAGGAGTCAATTATAAGTTCTAGTATTATAAAATAATATAAATTATATCTCAAATAATTAGGAATTGTCAAATATTATAACTACCTTTGTACTGAACTTAAATTATATTAGAATGAGATTAGAAGAAATAAAAGATTTTTTAAGAAATAAACAAGGTTATCTTAAGAAATCAGGAGTTGTGTTAGCAGAAAGATTGTTTGATAACCCAACTGATAAAAACGTAGCAGATTGCTATCAAGCTTTGTCAGAAGTTAAATTAGAAATTAGAGAGGCTGATATGAAGCCTCAAGAACAAGGAGGTAAAGTTCTTATATATGATATAGAAACTTCTCCTAATATTGGATGGTTTTGGAGAGCAGGTTATAAGCTTAACATATCACCAGAAAACATTACTAAAGAAAGGGCTATTATTTGTGTATCTTATAAATGGTTAGGTGAAAAAGAAGTATATAATCTTTCATGGGATAAAAATCAATGTGATAGGTTTTTAATTGAACAATTTATAGAAGTTATGAATGAAGCTGACCTATTAGTTGCTCATAACGGTGATAGGTTTGATTTAAAATGGATTAAGACACGAGCTCTTAAACATGGTATAACTACTATGTTAATTGATTATAAATCGTTAGACACGCTTAAACTAGCTAAGAAGAAATTCAATTTTAATAGTAATAGATTGGATTATATAGCTAAGTACCTTGGGTTTGAAGGTAAAATTAAAACTAGTATTGGTTTATGGACTGATATAGTATTTAAAAAAGATCCACAAGCATTAAAAGATATGATAACATATTGTGATGAAGATGTTAGACAGCTTGAAAATGTTTACTGTAAATTAGTAGGTTGGGAAAAACCTAGTTTTCATGCAGGTGTATTAGAAGGTAAAGAAAAATTTAGTTCTCCTATAAATGGAGGTTACAATTTAAAACTTGTTAAAATTCAAGTTACTACTGCTGGTACAAGAAAGCATATAATAAAAGACTTAGACACCGATAGGATGTTTGAAATGAATGAATCAAATTGGAAAAAATATAATAATAGATAATTTTAATATAAGTTAAGTGTATGAACCCCTTTCTCTATAAACAGGGAATGGGGTTTTTTATTTAACATAAAACAATAATATGGCATTACTTGAAGAAATCGTATATGATGTACGTGAAGGAATTAAAGAATACTCAGATGATTCAGAGTTCTCAAATGAATATATAATTTACTTATATAATATAAAAAGAGCTAAGTATTTAAAACAAAGATTAGATAGACTTGGTCGTAAGTTTGATACTAGAGTATTACAAACAATATGTATATGCTTAGAAGAAGTAGATGCTAATCAATGTTCTATTGATGCAGGTTGTGATAAAATACTAAGAAGTAAAAAACAAATACCAGACTTATTACAATTAAGTGATAAAGATGCTATAGAAAGAGTGGGTCCTTCAACTAAACTTAGTGTTAAGTATAACAATATAAGTAAAGAAAAAGCAACTTATTATTTAAAAAGTAATTTTGCTAATAAAATAAAATCATATTTAGATGACGATGGTTATTTATATTTGTTTTCATCACAACCTATATTTACAGAATGTATAAGTATAAGTGGAGTGTTTGAAAACCCATTAGATTTAGTAGGGTATGATAGATGTGGAGAAGAAAATACTAGTTGTTTTGATGAAATGAAAGATGACTATCCTTTAACTCCAGATTTAATAGATATAATTCGTATAGAGATTATTAACGAATTATTAGGAAGAAAAGATCCTAGACTAGAAGATAGACAAAACGACTCAGATGACGAATAAAATTAATTCACATTATGGTATAACTGATTATTATAATAATTATATTAAGCAGAATCCAAATGATCCAATTACAAAAAAAGAATTTAAAAAAGTTTTTACATTATTTAATAAAGAATTAGTAAAAGAAATAATTGATAAAGGTAAAGTAAAATTACCTAAAAGATTTGGTCAAATAGAAATTATAAAAAAGAAAAGAGGTGTTTATTTAAACAAAGATGGTGTTGTTATAAATAATAAACCTGTTAACTGGAAAGCTACAAATGAATTATGGAAAAGTAGTCCAGAAGCAAAAGAAAACAAGATATTACTTAGACATGATAATAAACATACAGATGGATATGTATTTAGAGTGTTTTATAATAAACAAATAGCAAAGTATAAAAATAAATCTATTTACTTTTTTAAACCAGTAAGAGATTTTTCAAGAGGTATTAACAAAAGGATTAAAGATTACTCTAAAAGTAAATTTGATGCTTACATAAAAAAATAAACAATGTTCAACGGTAAAACAGTATCATTTCAAACAGTATTATGGAGAGTAATGAATCAATCATTTATGTCTGACATAAGTGAAGAACAAGCAGCTGATTATGCTTATGATTTAATTAGAAGAATAAAAATGGGTTTTTTATTAAATGCAAAACCTGAAACTGTAGAAATAAATAATTATAAAGCAGTTATACCAGAAGATCTTGTAACGTTAAGAGGAATGAGGTATAAGTCTTCTAAAGAAGATAGGTCATATCAATCAGTTAGATATAATGGTAACATATACTCAAGCGGTTATCATTGTGAAGAATATGGACAGGATGAAGGTTCTGATCTTTTATATACACTTAATGATAATTATATAGACATTAACACTAAAACAGGATTTTTAGAACTTTCTTATTATGGTATGTTACTTGATGAAGATGGGTATCCTAAAATTCCAGATGATCAATCATTTAAAGATGCTTTGTATTATTATATAATAAAAGAACATTTATTTGGTCTCCTTGCAATAGGTAAGGTGTCAGAACGTTTTTATAGTAAAGTGGAGCAAGAATACGCATGGGCAATTGGACAGGCTACAAACAGTCTTAAATTAGCTGGTATGGATCATTGGGATACTACTATGAAAGGTATTAATAGAATGATACATGATCAATCAATGGCAGCAGGTGGATTTAAAGGATTGCATCAACAGGAGAAAATTAGAAAAAGATTTAATAGCGATAGCGGAATAAACCATTCAAGATAATATGATACAGTCTTCAAAATATACATACAACGGAATTAATCAAGATATGTCAAGGTCTAAGCATGACCCTTCATTATATTTTGAAGGTCAGCATATTAGATTAATATCTGAAGATTCCCAAACAACAGGTAGTATTACTAATGAAAAAGGTACTAAGGAAGTGTTTTCTATACCTAATGACATAAATATAAATACTACAACTAAGCAGATTACTTATACTAGTAACTCAATAGTTAACACTATTAATTATACTAATACTGAAATTGATAGTTTGACAGTTACTAACGACCATAAAATTATAGGTCATACTGTTACAAAAGATAGCATTATATTAATTACTACATCAAATGGTTTAGATTGTACATGGGAAGTAAAAAATATATATAATAATGATAATGTGTATTCAGTAGATTTATTATATTTAAGAGATATTGGATTATCTATTAGTAACCCAATTCAATTAATTTATAATTATGAAAATGAAAAGAATGAAAAAATATATTGGGTAGATGGTAAAGCTCAATTAAGATTTTTAAATTTACGTCATTCTATAGAAAATGGAGATATAGAAAATCTAATAGATTTAGATTCAGATCTTATAAATACAGTTGGTAATATTCAAGTGTCTCAACCTGAGGTAACTGGATTTAGTCAAGGTGGTTCACATACAACGGGTGTAATTCAATACTCTTATAACTTATATAAGACTAACTTAAGTCAATCAGTACTTAGTCCATTAAGCCCATTAGTACCCCTAAGTAGTAATTTAAATTCAGGTGGTGGTGATGTAAATGAAATAGTTGGATCAACTCCTATTGTTCAAATAGATAATATAGATTTATCTTATACAAATATTATTATATATGCTATTAAATATACTTCACTTAATGAAGTACCTAAAATTTCCATTATATCAGATAGAGCTATACCGAGTAACGGTAGTATTACTGTATATGACGATGGTAGCACAATATCTGATATATCATTAGAACAACTTGTTTTTCTGGGATCAGAAGCTGTTGTACCTAAGCATATTGAATCAAAAGATAATCAGTTATTTAAATTTAATGTAACTGAGGATTTTTATGATTTAAAAGATATTGATACTAGGGCGTATAGTTTTAATACATTAAGTGCAAGTAGTTTATGGAGTAGTACAGGTAACATTATAAATGATAGACCTGCTTCACCGTTTATTCAAGTTCCAGCAAGTTATATAATTCCTAAAACTTTTGATTCTATAAATCCTGATTATAATATTTATAAATATCAAAATGATGGAACTACATTAGGTGGTGAAGGTAAATATTTAAAGTATGAACTTTCAACTACTAATCAATATAGTGATAGTGATCAGTATCTTAAATCTAATGAAATACACAGAATATCAATTGAGTTTTATAATGCAAAAGGTCAAAAGTCATTACCAAAATGGATTGCTGATTTTATAGCTCCTGATAATAACTTAAACGGTTTATACAATACATTAACTGTAGAACTTAAAGCTGACTTTTATACATATATAAATAGTTTATCAGTTGATCAAAGACCTATTGGTTATCAAATACTTAGAGCTAATAGAACTGTTGCAGATAGAACTATAATTTGTCAAGGTGTAATTAATCCAATGATAGCTAATAAAGTGTTTAAAGATAAACATCTTTATTCTTTTATACAAGCTAATCCTAATACATTATATGATCAACAAATTGTAAAATATCCAAGTTTAATAAGAACATTTGAAGATAACATACCATTACTTAAAGCAGTAGATGGATTACCCTTAGCAAATTCTAGTACTACTTCAAATACATTAGGAAGAGGTGGAAGTTTTGAAGGTTTTAAAGCAGAAGCTAGTGGTGATTGGAGAGGTCAATTATTTCAGTTTAATACAATGATGCAAATGTACACACCTGAAGTTATTTTTTCAAATGTAAGACCTGATCGTACACATAAACTAAAAGTAAAAGGAATACTTGAACAATCAGATCAACAAGCTTGGAATAATGAAATAAATTTTAATACCCAATTAATAAATCATGCTGGTAAATTTGAAAATGGTATAAATCCTGCTAATCCAAATTCTATAACTACTACATTAATAGGTAATCCAGCTATACCTACTAGTGGTGGTATATTTGCTCCTTCTGGTGATGGAACGACTGCAAACTTACATCAGTTTTATAGAGAGTTTAAAGGTACTTACGAACAAGGGTTAGGCTTAGAGTATAATGTATATGGAACACCAGAAGTTCAAGTTCTTGGACAAGGTGTTAGATCTTATAATAACGATTCTAGTTTTAGATATAGTAATAATTATAGTACTATACTGCAAGATCAAAAAGGAGATAATCCAGGTGGTAATAGACCAACAGGTAGAGGTTATAATTCAAACTCAATAAGTGCTGTAACATTTGTAGAAGGTTCAGATGATCCTAATACAATTAGAAGAACTATAGAACAAATACACCAAGAAAATAATCTTAGTGTTACAAACGGTATTCTCATATCAGAGTTTGTAAAACCAGATGCTTTTAAATACACAGGTAATTTATACGGTGGTAATAATTATGAATCTAAGCTTCGTACTAATTATATTCCCATAGGTAGTTATGCTGATATTAACGATAGTATAACTGTTATAAAATCACCTGGTGATACTTTTGTACATGACTTTACATTTACTAAAGCTTCAAAAACAGGAGTTACTATAGCTTCTCCTGGTGTAAATCAACTCACTGAAATTGTTTCTTTTAAAGTAGAAACATCTGTTGATTTAAAAAATAGAAACGATAATTCAGATCAAGATTGGGATTCAGAAAATCAACCTAATTATGATTCATTTCAAAAATACAATACAGTTTATTCTCAAAAAGAAAACATTTTAAAACGTAGAAACGTTGATGCTAACTTTAAAGAAATAAATGAGTTTGGAACTACTATACGAGCTACTAAAAAGAAAATAGCTGGTGAGGTTATAGATAGCTGGACTGATGATCTTGTTAATGAAACAATGGATCTTGATGGTAAATATGGATCGATCAATGGTACTATAAACTTTAAAGATCAAATATATACATTTCAAGACAAAGCTGTATGTGCAATATCTATTAACCCTAGAGTGCAAACGCAAGCTTCTGATGGATTATCTTTAGAATTAGGTACTGGTAGAGTATTACAAGATTATCAATACGTTACAACTAAATCTGGTTCTATTAACAAGTGGGGAATAGTAGGTGGAGCAAAAGGAATATATTATTATGATACTTTAAATAAATCATTATTTAGAGTTAATGATTCTACTGAAATGAGCTTATCTGATTTAAAAGGATTAAGATCATGGTTTCATAACAATGCTGATTACACTTCTTTTAAACAGGATAATCCATTACTTAACAACGGAGTTCTATTAGGTTATGATACTTATAATAAAGATGTTTATATAACTTTACAAGGTAATGTAAATAAAACTAGAGTGTTTAATGAAAAACTAGATCAGTTTGTAGATACTAAATTATACATACCTAATAGTTATATAGATTCTTCTCATAAGTTTTTTGGAACTAATAATAACTTAGATGTACATAAATTTAATGAAGGTATATATAATGAATATTTTGGAGTTAATCACCCATCATTTGTAACTCTAATGATTAATCCAGCAGCAGATTTAGATTGTGTATTTAATAATATAATATATAAATCTGAAGTGTACTTAAATGGAGTGGATTTATCTGATCAAACTTTAACTTATATTAGAGCGTATAATGAACATCAAGATAGTGGTATTGTACCTTTTGTAAATAGGCAAAACATAGCTAGAAAGTTTAGAGACTGGAAAGCTTTAATCCCAAGAGAAGGTAGAGACAGAATGAGAAACCCTTGGTTGTTTTTAGAACTAGGTTTTGAAAATCCAGATGGTAAAAAGTTAGTTTTACATGATACAAATGTGCTCTATACTATTTAATAATATAAAATAATCAATCAAAAGCTTGTTAAGCTTAAATAAATAACATATATTTGTAATTATGCCAGATAATAAACTAGAATATGAAAGTCTCTACGATGAGATGCTACAAAATGTAGTAAAAGAAAAAGGAGGGTCTCCTGAAATGTATAATAACTTATTAAATAAAATAGGGTATTTAGAATCAGGTTTAGACCCTAGTATTAAACAACTTAGCGGTGGTCCAGGTAGAGGTAAATACCAAATGGAAACTGGTGTTGGATACAATAAACAATACGATGAAGATGGTAAACATAAAGTAGGTCATTTTAAAGGAACTAGTAATAGAATATATTACTCAGCTGTTCGTACTAAAAATTATTTAAAAACTTTAGGTAAAGAAATACCTTCTTATATAAGTAACATTATAGATAATGAAACTGGTGATGCTAGTGGGTTATCGGAATCACAGCAAGACATTCTTGCTTTAGGTGATTTAAGAATGGGACCTGTAGATCTTGGTCAATATGCAAGTGGTGAATTATCTGGTAAAGATATATATTTAGATAACTGGTGGGCAGGCAAAGATCAAGATCATAGAGAAAAGCTATCAAAAAGATGGGATACTAGAGATCAGGGATTTAAAGATTCTGGAAAGTATCAAGAGGTTTCTAATATGGAAAACAATCCCTCTAGTCAATTTATGCAACAGCCTAATAATATTGCTATAGATAACACTCAAACACAACAAAGATCAATAATGCCTAATATGCAAAAAGGTAATTTTGATGATTTTTTATCTAAAAGAATTGAAACTTTAAAAAGTCAAGGAAGCCCACAAGCACAACAATCTCAACCTAATGAAGAAAATGAAATGGCTAATGGTGGAATGTTAAATGAATTTAAAGGTGGTGGAACGCATGAGCAAAACCCAATGGGTGGTATTCCACAAGGTATGGGTGCTAATGGCAAACCTAATACTGTTGAGCATGATGAAACCAGTTATGATTTCCCAGAAGGTAAATTTATATTTAGTAATAGAATAAAAGTATAACAATGAAAAATAAAAAAGAAGACTTAATAAATAAATTCAAGCTACCAAAATATATAAAAGGTAAATCATTTGCTGATGCTAGTAAAGCTATTCAAGCAAAGTTTGAAGGACTTAACGATAAAGCTGCAAAAGACACTAAAGAAGCTCTTATGCAGCGTCTTGCTGATATGCAGGAATATATTAAAGCTGAACAAGCTCCACCAGAACAATATCAACAAATGCCACAGCAAATAGATCCTAGTCAAATGCAAATGCAAATGGCAATGGGTGGTGCTGTTGATCCAATGAGTATGTTAATGCAAAAAGGTGTTGAGGGAGCTAATATGGGAATAGACGGTGGAGTTAATGCCTTTGGTAAAACTGGAATTAGTACTTCAGGTAATCAAAATTATCAAAAAGAAAAAGTAGATGTAGCTGGTGGAATGAAAGATTGGATATCAAATCCAATGGGTGGAATAAAAATGTTAGGAGATGTTATAGGAACAGGTAAGGCTAATAAAGACATAACGCAAGCTAATCAAAATTTTGATATAGGAAGTGTTAATAAGCCTTTGAATGCATTTGCATTTGGTGGTGGTATGATGGGTCCTGGCGATAAAGTAAAAACTGAAAACAGTGGTACAGAAAACGTAACTGATAAAAGTTTAAATACTTTAAACGAAAAAACAGGTATGGGGTTTGATAGAGAAACTGCTAATAGATTGTTTTATAAAAATTCTGAAAATAAAATGTCAGATTTAAATATGGGTAAATACAAGGATGCTAATTACTTTAATGTTAATAAACAAACAGATAGTAATATGTATAATATTAACCCTACTTCTAGCAACCCTCAAAATGCACAGGGTTATGCAGATCAAATGAATGAAATTAAAAAACTTAATCCTAATGCTCAATTTGCAGACAATGGCTATCAAGATTTTCAAAACAGAAAAGCAATGGGTGGTTATCAAAATCAATTAGCTGATGGTTTAGATGGTAGAAAAGCACCATTAGTCGGACCAGGTGCAGCTTTTGGTGTATTAGATAGATTAGAAGGAGGATTGAATTCTTTACAATCTTTAAATAATAACATTGATTCTAAAGTAGGTACTGATAATATACCTCAATCTTTTGTAGATAAAGCAAAAGAATCTTCTAATAAAGCTAATACTAATAATGATAAAGAAGGTGATAAAAAAAATAAAAATAGTAATTATTTAGAAAACGCTTTAAGGTATGCACCTGCTGCAATGAATGCTTTTCAATTACTTGATATGGAAAAGCCTGAAGTTGAAACTCGTCAAAAATTAGATGGTAAATATAACCCTCAAATGGTTGATGAAACTAGAATACAAAAAGATATACTGGCTAATCAAAGCAATACAAGTAGAGCTTTACAGAACATATCTGGTGGATCTAAAGGGTTTGTTGCAGCTAATATGGCTGGTGCAGATATAAACGCATCTAAAGGGATTGGAAATGCTGCAGTACAAGCGCAAACTCAAAACAATGCACAGTTACAATATGGTCAACAATTTGATAGACAAGCAGATCAATTTAATATAGGTCAAAATAACTTAGAACAAGATCTTACTGATAGAAACAAAGGAGTGTATGATACTAATAAATCAGCATTGCTTGGTCAGTTAGGTACAGATATAGGAAACATTGGTAAAGAAGAATTATTTAAAAAGTACCCAGAAATGATGGGTATGAGTTATGATTCTAATGGTAATTATATACTTACTTTAAAAGATGGTAGTAAAAAAATTGTAAATAAAGATACAGGTGAAGAAGTAGAAGAACAAAATCAACAAGCTATGGGAGGATATCAATCTGCTTTTAATGGTCATATGAATATGTTGATGAATCCTAAAAAGAAATAAGATGAATAGATATAGTAGAGTAGCTCCTAGTCAATTTAACCCACTGTCATTACAAGAAGTAATGGCAGTTCCTTTAGCTAGACAACAGAATCATGATAACACAATGGCTCAAATAGATAAATTAGGTCTTTTTGATATTAATAGGTTACAGCAAGATGAAGAAGGAGCGTCTGGTTTTATAAATGATTATACTGATAAATTAAGTGGTCAAGCAGATCAAATAATGCAAGGTGGTGTAGATCAAAATACTATGCGTGAAATGATGAAACTTAAATCTGAAAGGGATAAGTTTCTTTTAAATGATGGTAAAAAAATGGAAGCTGCTTTTAACGCAAATAAAGAAAATGTAGAACTTGCTGGTAAAATGTTACAATCTGGTAAAATAGATGCTCAAAGATATTCTGAAATTGTAGACCATGCTAAAAAACAATACAAAGGAATAAAAGATGGACCTTATGAAAATTATTTAGGTGCTGAAAATTTTGATTATACAACTCAAGCAAGAAACTTAGCAAAAGATGTTGATAAAGAAAAGTTAATGGAATTATATGGTCTTGAGCAAGATGACTATGGAATGCTTAGATATAGTAGTAAATCAGTAGAATCTCCTAATATAAGAAGAAATGCAGATGGTAGTATATCATATGAAGATGTTGTGTATGATTATACAAAAAACATGCTTTTATCTGACCCTAAATTAAAATCAGATTTAAATCATATAAGAACTGTTGGTGGTGAAGAGGCAGCTCAAGATTACTTAAATCAAATAGAACAAGTATCTAGATCTGTTAATTCAAGTAAAGATGTAATAAAAGAAAATTATAGTCAAAACTTTATTCAAAACCCTCTTTTAAGTGGCAGTGGTACTCCTAAAGAAAAAACCCCTATGGGTGTTATTCTTAATAATAGAGAATTTTCACCACATGAATTATCAGGAAAAGGCTATACAAGTGTATCTTCAAGATTTAAAGAGTTAGATGCTAAAAAAGATGATTTGTCAAAAGAAGAATATGCAGAATATCAACAAGTTAAAATGTTTAAAGACAAAGTTGATGAAAAATTAAAAGATGATCCTATATATCAAAAGTTTAAACAAGCTGAAAAAATAGAAGGGGGAGAAGGTGTTAATGGAACAGTTGTAAGTAGAATGTATGGTTCTTTAAATTCAGGAGAACAATTTGATTATGATAAATTAGATGACGGAACTTATCAAATGTATAAGAATTTTACTACAGGTAGTGGAGCAGATCAAAGAGATCCAGTAGGTGAACCAATTAGTAAAGATAATTACAATTTAATTTCTCAATATGAAACTTATAAAAAGCATGTTGACCAGAAAACAAAAGATATAACTTTACAATTTACAGGTTATCAATTAGTACCTAGAACAGCTGCTCAAAATACTAGTTTAGGTTTAATGAATGAAACTATTGAAAATGTATTTAAAACAAGTCCTGAAAATATAAAAACAATGGTTAATCTTGAAAGTTTATTTGCAAATAATCAAACTTATCAAGATTTAGATTCAGGTAAACAAGATGCTATTGCACAAGCTATATATAATTCACCTCCAGGTAAAATGCAGTTAGTTTCTGTTATACCTAAAGGATTTAGTCAAAAGCCAGAATATGTATTAAGAGTTATACCAGATAAAGAATTTAAAGCTGATTTAGATAGCACGGGGTTTTTCCGTGATGACACAATAGGAGAAGGACAACCTTTTGATATTAGAGTTTCATTTAATGAAGTTGATAACGGAATAGTAAATACAGTAAATGGATATTTAGAAGATTATGTTAAAGACAGTGGTGACGGTATAGTTAATCCAGTTACTGGTAAAACTACAAATGTAGGTAAAGAAATGCAAGCTGACATGAAACGAAATAGATTATTAAGTAATTATAATGGAACTAAGTTTTCTGATCTTACAGACATTTCTACTCCTGATCACAAAAAAATACCTAATTTCTTATTACAAGAAATGAAAACTGAGTTATATAAATATGGATTAAATCCTAACGAAAGACCTACTGATGATCAGCTTAATATAGCTCTTCAGAAATATTTTAAAGAAAATAAAAGATTCTATGGACAATAATTTAGACATATTCGATCCAAATAAACAAGATAATTTAGATAAGTTAGATAATCCAAATTTAGATATATTTGATCCTAACGTTGAAACTGAAAATTTATCAGATAATGTATTTAATCAGTTTGAAACAAGAGAGGTAGATGTAGATTTTACAAATCAAGAATATTTAACTGGAAAAGAAGATCCTACTAGACAAGATTTAGATGAAGTAAGAGCTTATAGACAGTCTAACTTTAGTAAAACTATGTCTGGTGTTGGTAGAGTTGGTGTAAAAGTTGCAGCTGAAGTTTCTAAAATGCCAGGTATGATTGGTGGATTACTTGCTGCACCTTTTAGTGAAGCTCCTGCTATTGAAACTATATTTAACAATGCTTGGATAAGAACAATAGAAGATGCTAATCAATATGTAAATAATGAAGCCTTACCTGTTTATGTTAAAAATTCAGTAAAAAACGGTGATATTATTGATAATCTTACATCTATAGATTTTTGGGCAACTGAAGGTGCTGATGGAGTAGGTTATATAGCTTCAATGTTTGTACCAGGAGCTGTTTTAAAAGGAATAGGAGCAGGTAGAACATTATTAAAAGGAGCACAGAAATTAGCTAAAATTGGAAGTAAAGCAGATGACGTTTTTATAGGAGCTCAAAAAGCACAAAAAACATTATCTAGTCTTGGAATAACTGAATCTGGTGCTGATATGTTTAATGCAACAGTAGCAAATACTTTTTTTGAAGCTGGTGCTGAAGCAGGGGGTGCAATGAGAGCGTATGAATCAGAACAAGAACAATTATTAAATTCTGGTAAAATAACACAAGAACAGTTTGAAGCTAATAAAGAAAAGCAAGCTGATCTTGGTAGAAATATATTTTGGTCAAACGTAGGTATATTAATAGGACCAAATATGGTTGCTAGTAAAATACTATATGGTGCTAAAAAAGGTAAATCTGGAATGAATGCTTTTAGAAATGAAGCAGGTGAATTTTCTATAGATGGAGTTAAAAAAGGTGCTGTAAAACAAGGAGGAGAATATTTAGGTGAGTTTGGAAAAGGTTTTGCAAGAGAAGGCTTTTGGGAAGAAGCTATGCAAAGTTCTGTAGAACACAAGTTTATGAATCAAGCTAATGGTATTGATACATCATTAATGGATTCTTATTTACATACATTAAGTTCAGTAGATGGTCAGAAAGCAATAGCATTAGGTGGTATTCTTGGTGGACCAATGAACGTATATAGTAAATATAAAAATGACAAGGCTACTGAGAAAAGAAGATCTGAGCTTATGCCTCATATGGAAAGCATGCTTGAGTTATTTACTCTTGGTACAGATAAGCTATTTACTATAAATAAAGAAACGGGTGAAAGAGATATTAACGAAAAGTATGCTGAAAAGTACGGTGAAGAAATAAAAAAGATACAAGCTGTTGATGCTATATTTAATGCTGTACAAGCTTATGAAGAAGAGACTGGTGAAAAAGCACCAGCTAATGTTACAGCTATTGCAAAAGTTGCTCAAAACAGATTGACAACAGCTTTTGTAATGCCATTTGCAATGCAAGGTGAACAAGGTATTCAAATACTTAAAGAAGCTTTAGAGCAAGAAGGAGCTCTTATTGATAAAGTAGAAAAAGCTAATTCTGTTCTTGGTCAAAATGAAAGTGTAGATAGCACTATTGCAAAAATAATAACTCAAGCTGAGTTAATGCAAAAAGATTATGATCAATCAAAAGAATATTTAAGATATTTTACACCTATAAAAACAACTTCTGAAAATCAAGAAGCATTAGGTGCATTTTATTCTCAGTTAAATAACTTAGAAGTAACTAAAAAACAAGAAAAAAGATTCTTAGAAGAAAACAAAATAAATGTTGAAAATAAGTTATCTGAAATGGAAATTGAAATGCTTAAAGATTATCAATTAAATATTGATACATCTAATAGAGCATATAAAAAATTCAACACAACTGCTTTATCACCTAATAATGATACTAAAGTACCTGATGTTGGTGCTATGAGTAATGAAAGATTTAATAAACAAAGTTTAGGATATAACAATCAAGAAACGTTTTTTGAATGGTTTAGAAAACAAGACCATGGTGTTATATATGATAACAAGAAAAAAGAAAGTGATTCATTATCTAATGCAATGTTAGATGTTAATCAAACACTTAGTTTTTTATATAATAAAAAAGAAGTACAAAAAGCTTTTAATGCACAGGTAGAAAATACAAAGGCTAAAATAGAAGAATTTAAAAAAGCTAATGAAAAAGTAGCAGAAGATGATAAAAAAGCTAAAGAAGATAGTGAAGAAGAAATAATTACAGATGATAATTTAGAAAAGAAAAAACAAGAAAGAAAAGCTAAAGCAGCAAAAAGAAAAAATCAAAGACAAGAAATAGATAACAACAATGCAGCTTTTGATTATTTTGAATCAATATTAAAACAAGCAACTGATGATACTAATCAGGTGTCTATTACTCAAGAAATATTAGAACAGCTTAAATCTTTTAATTTAGGATTTGATAATATAGTTGTTGGTGATACACTTAATGTTCAAACTTCTAGAGAAGAAGGAATGGAAATTGATTTTATTGATGGTGATATTTTAGGTGCTAATTATAAAAGTAAATATAAATTTACTATTAAAAAACGTGAATTGAAAGAAGAAGAATCTACACCTTTAGATTCTGAAAAAGATACACTTATTGAAAGTGAACAAACTGATGAAATAAATTCTCAAATAGCAGAATTAGAAAAAGAAAAGAAAGAAGAGTTAGATTCATTAAATAAATCTAACATGTTAGATCAAAGTGAATTTGAATCAGTTACAGCTGAATATGATGCTAAAATAGAAGCATTAAAAACTAGTAAACCAGGTGTACAACAAACTATTGATTTTACAACAGCAGAACCTGATACCACAAAAGAAGATATCAACGAGGACATTTCAGAAAAAATAAACAACTCTAAAGAAAATTCTCAAGATGATAATAGTATGGCTCATGCTAAGTTACTACATAAAGTTGGTAATTTTGCTGATGAAATGTATATTGCATATTCAGAAGAACCTAGAGATAAAACAAATGAAGTTGTAGAATTTGAACTTGGTGAAGTAGGTGGTAACACTGATGCTATGAAAGCTAAAGTAATAATGCAAAATGCTTTTGGAAAAGAAACTTTATCTGAAGAAGATATAGATTTTTTAATTAGAAACCTTTCAATAGTTGCTGTAGTAGACAATGGTGGTAGAAGTCACTTACCTTTTGCTAATGATAGAATAGATGTACCAGCTGCATCTAAAGAATTAAAACGTAATATCATAGAGAAATGGTTAAAAAATCAATCAGCATCAACTACAATAGCATTTCAGAAACCTGGTAAAATTCAGCAAGATACTGTTGATGGAATACCTGCAAGTAATAAATTATTTGATAAAGATGGTAATCCAAATGTATTTGGTATGGAGACTCTTGATGATATAACATTAATGTTTGCTGATAAAGAAAATGATTTAGTAGATAGCTCAGGAAAAGTTGTAGCAGGTTTTAACAAAGTTACTCATCCAGGACATATGTTTGTACCAGTTAAAATGGCAAATGGTCGTGTGATACCTTTAAAAGTTAATCAAAGACGTGTTAATAATACAGAAGCTGAAATTATATTTAAGATAATTAAAGCTCTTACAGATTCTTCTATTAATTTATCGTATAAAGATAATTTGGATAAGTTAAAAGAAAGTGTTATCTTTACAGAAGAAGAGCTTGAATATATAAACACTGAAATAAAAGCATTAGGTATAAAACCTGACAAAGCAAATTTAAAACTTATATTAAGTAATTTTATATTTGAAGGTAACACTGATAAAAATATATTTGAAGCTGACGGTACTCAGTTAAGAATGAAAGATGAGTTAATTGATCATAATGATTTAGATTCTACTAAAGAAAGTATTATAGAGTGGCTTACCACTGAAAAAAATAGACAAGTTAATAAAGATGCTACTAATAGAAAAGCTTATAAAAAACATATGTTTAACACTATAATAACTACTGATGCAGTAATAGGTAAACCTTTGTTTCAAGGTAGCACGGCTATTTATTTAGATCCTACAATGGGTGAAAATAAAATTCTCCCAGTTACTTCACAGAAAAAAATTACTAAAAAAGAAGTAAAAAGAACTGGTAAATCTACAAAAGCAGAAATAAAAGCTACCTATGCTGAAGAAGGAACTCCTAATGAAGTATTAGATGCTAATGTCCTTACTGACAGAGAAACTGAATTATTATTTTCAGATGATGTAATGGAAGCTATGTCAAATGAAGAAGCTGAAAAAAAGAAATCAGAAGCTACTACACTTGAAGATAGAGTTAAACCTGTAGTTAAAGTTGTTAACACTGCTAAAAAAGCAATGTCAGTAACTGAACGAAGAAAAGCTAAAGAAAAGGCTGAAGCTGAAAGAAAAGCTAAAAACGATAAACAAGACCCTTGTAAATAATAGATATGAGTTGTAAAAATGATATTGCATATAAACAATTAGTAAATGCATTTAAAGATGATAAAATAGCCACTGAAAAATATGAGTGGTTAAAATCTATTGAATTTGCATCAATGTTTGGTGAATGGCAAATGACTGATAAAGGCGATGTCAATCGTAATAGAGAAGTTGATCCTAATTCAAGCAGAACTAATGATGATCAAGATAACACCCCTAAGTTAAATAGTGAATTTAAAAATGGTAGAACTATTTATTATTACGTTGGTAAAAATCAAAATAAAATAGATGTAACACCTAGAGCTTTTGAATATCTTGATATTGAAAATAGAACTACTAAAGTTAATGAAGTGGTTAATGGGATAGCTGATTGGGTATTTAAAAATAATATAGAAGAAAATTTTAATGATTTATCTTCTATAGAATCTATTAATCTTGATGAAGAAATAGATGGTTATTTTAAAGATATTAGTGAGAATCCTATAGCTGATAAAAAGTATTTAGATAGTTTTGCTAACTTTAGTGATGAAGAATTAGCTGAAGAAAACTATACTAGAGAGCAATACGAAGATGACATCTTATTAATGGATGAATTATTTAAGTTAATAGAAGGTTTAAAAAGAGGAAAGGAAGAACTTAAATATCAAGTATCTTCATTATTTAAAAGCAAAGGTCTTACTATTAATCAAGAAACTGATTCTATTGAAGAAGAAGATGAGGTAGAAGATAATAGTGAACGTGGAGAAAAATTAAATTCAGTAGAGCAAAATACAAAAGATAAAGCATCAGCTAATGTAAAGTTAATGCTTTCATTTTTACCTTTTTATAAATTAAACCCTAAATTTAATGGGGTTACTAATACTGAAAGGTTTGTTGAAGGTTTTGATTCAATGTTTGCAAACAGGAAATTAATGGATGGTAACGTTGTACATGAATCTTTATTAAAAGATTTATCTGATCTTGTAACATCACAAGAAGTAGACGGAGTGACTGATTTATATAAAACAATGAGAGTTATATTACTTGAAAAATCAGTTAATAAACCTTATTATAGAGACTTAGTTAATACATTAGATAGTGTAGATGAGAACAAAAGGAGTGAGTTTGTAGCTGCTATGATGCACTCTAAAAATAAACATATTGTATCTGATAATAATATAAAGGAAGGTAAATTTAAAACTTTTGATGCTGCTAATCAAACTAGTATAGAATCTAAGATAACAAAGAACTGGCAAGAAATGTTTAATGCTATATTTACTGTTGATGGTAAATTAGATGATAAAATGGTATCTCAGTTAATAACTAAGATGTCTAAAGTTACTAAAAACTCCACTGCTATTTTTAGTGGTAAAGATTTGTCTACTGTATCTGTTGAGCAATTTAATAAGTACGTTAGTAGAGCTGTATTTGGTACAAAAGATTCTTTAGGTAGTTTAAACATTTTAAATGATATAGGTTTAAACAGTGTAACTAAAAATGTTATATTTGCTATTATAAATAATGTAGAACCTAATTTATCTACGTTAGAATATAGACAGCAAGTAAAACTTAATATTGATAATTTAAATAAATCAATACAACAAAGTATAATTGATCTTAAAAATAATAAGCTTGTAGAAAATTATGCTTTTGTAGAAAATAACAAATCTAGACTTTTTGATAAGTTAGCTGAGTATGTAGCTGTTAATCAATCAGATATAAAAGATTCTACTGTTTACAGTATGAATAAAATGTTTTGGGCTTACGGAAACCCTTCTTATTTATCTAACGCAGTAGCTATGATAAAACAGAATCCTGATATGCTTAAAGAGATTCAAAAAAATACAATTAATAAAAACAGTCAATGGATAGAATATCTTTTAGCTGAAGAAGTTGATGAAGAAAATGAATATGTATATGATCCAAAAAATAGATTAATAAAATCAAATAAAAGAATAAATGATTTTTATATTGGTAGAATGCTACAATATCAAGATTCAAATAATATAGCTTCTGCTACTGATAATAAAAATATATCAATAGTAGACCAAACTATTGATAGAATTAATAAAGTTATGCAGGGTAGCATAAAAGACGAAAGTGGTGTTCTTACTAAAAAGAAAGCTTCTTTATATGCAACTATTGTACCAGCTGATAAATCTACCTCTTTTGAACTTGCTCTTAGTTATTTTGTAGATGATACTTTAAGTGAAATGGAAATAAGTGAGTCTGAAACATTTAAAAAATCATTAATTTTTTCAGAAAAAACTAAAAACATATTTTTTGGTTATTTTACTGATGAGTTTAATAGAATGGTAGAAGCTCGTGAAACTATAAAAGCTTTTGAGGCTCTTTCTAGTGAAGAAAAAGTAAAACAATATAGAAAATTAAATGTTCATTTTCACGTAAAAGCTGCTAATATAGTAATAGATGAAACTAATTCAGAAAACAACAACTATGGTATAAGGGATGATAAGGGTAATCTATTAGGAGAAGCTTTTAAATCTCAAATAACACCTGAGATAAATTACACTAGTTTACAAGAAAAAATGGCAGGGTCTAATTTGTTTAACTCTGACGGTAGTGTAAAAGATGCATATGGTAAAGATTCTATAAATGAAGATCAAAAAAAGATTATAAAAGACATCATTAATGAAATGATGAAAAAGAGAGTCGTTTCAAATGTATCTACATTAATACAACAAGGTGTAATAACTAAACTTGGTAATAACAAGTATAAAATAAATGCAATAAGTAGAGATGTACAAGCTACATACAATGTTGAAAAAGGTGTATTTACACAACCTTCTATATATCAACTTATTTCTGATTATACTTTAAATAGTATAATAGCTAATGTTGAATACACTAAACTTTTTACAGGAGATCCAGCTTATTATAAAAACATGGTTGATTTCTTTAAACGTGTACCAGCTACTTATACTGATGGTACTCAATTAAGACTTGGTATTACAGATGGTGATGGTAAATTTAACATGGCTGTTGTAGAAAATCAAATTATAGGCTCTGAATTTTATAATGATTTAGAACAATCAATAAGAGATGTTAATAAAAATATTACAGAAGAAGAACTAGCAGATATAATAGGTGCTTATAAAGAAGGTGTAAACCAAACAGATGCACAAGGATGGATAACTCCACAGAGATGGAAGTTTATTATAGAAAGAACAGGTAAAGGGTGGTCTTCAGCTCATGATGTTGTATATGACAAGATGATGGGTAAAAATACAGAAGACTTTACCGTTAAGGAATTGAAACTTTCTGCCCAGCCATTAAAAGGTGTTTACTTTGGGGTAGTTGATAATGTACCTACATATATAAAATACTCACAAGCTGTGTTATCACCTATGCTTGTTAAAGGTAATGAATTACAATACCTTTATGATTCAATGACTAAAGATGAAAATGGTAATGAACTTCCATTTAAAGATCAAATACATGAAGCAGTAACGCTTGATGGTGTAAAAGTTGGTGCTAAAATACCTAGTAAAATGGGTGAAGGTGCTGTACTTAACAAGCAAGTTTTAAATAATTCAGAATGGAAATTACAACAAGATCTTCCAATAAAACTAATGAAGCAAACTTTATTAGGTAGCCAAATACAAAAAAATATATACTCAACTGTTTTATCAGATAGTATATATGATGTAGATGGTGTTGACATGGATGGTAATGCAATTGTAGATCACATTAATGATATAATATCTTCATTGTCTAATAATGGTACAGACAAACTTAGTTTAATGCTAGGTAAAGATAATGAAAATAAAATAGATAAAGATGCTTTATATGAAATAGTACAAAGTGAAATAGATGATAACCCAGATCAATATACTCAAGATGTAAAAGATGCTGTTAGAAAGCAAATACCTTTTGAGGCAATGCCTGCTTTAAAAAATAAATTGTATTCAATATTCTTTGCTAAAATTAGAAAATCAGCAAGTAATATTAAAACAAACGGTGGATCATTTATACAAATGTCTAATTATGCACTTGACCAAAAAACAGCAAATGAAAATGGTGTTACCTGGCTTGTAGATCAAGAAACTGGTTTAAAACCACCTACTATCTATAGAGATAAAAAAGGTGTTCTTAAACAAAGACCTGGTCAAATATTTATATCACATTCAGATATAGCAAAACATATTCCTAATTATAGGAGTATGGAAAGAAAGGAATTATTAGAAAAAATAGATTCAAATCTATTAAAAGCTATTGGATACCGTATTCCTAACCAGGGGATGAGTTCTAATGATGCTTTAGAGATTGTGGGTATATTACCTCCACATATGAATGATACGGTTGTAGCATACTCTGAAATTACTACTAAAACAGGTAGTGATTTTGACATTGATAAAATGTATGTAATGTTACCTGAATTTAAAACATTATATTCTAAAGAATCAACAAATTCAGCAATATCATTTTTAAAAAGAAATGATTATACTCTAACTGAAATTAAAGAGGAATTAAAAGAAGATGGTTATACTGACGATTCAATAGAATATTTAGAAGATCCATTTGAAGAATATGTAAATGAGGTATTTCTTAAAAAACAAGATATTGAATTATATAATCAATACGTAAAAGAATACGGAATAGGTAAAATATATAAATTAGTAAAAACTAAATCTAATAAAGATTCTACAAAAGGAATGAATAATATGCTTTTTGATGCATACTGGGCAGTACTTACAAATAAAGATACTTATACTGATTTAATGAAACCTATTGATTTTGATTATTTACAGAATCATATAAAGTCAATGAATGAAACTCAAGATTCTAATGAGAATTTTAAGTTTTATGATGGTCTATATCAACTAGGTTTAAAAAACACTTACATGCTTGGTAAATCAGGTGTAGGTATATCTGCTAACATGGCAGTGGATCATAATATATCTAAAGATAATAAAGTTAATTTATCTTTTTATAATTATTACTTAGGTGTAGGTTATGAAAAAAATGAACAAACTGTATTTGATACTAATCCAGAAAATGGGACTTCATTATCTGTTGAACTAAGCGATAAAGATGCTAAGGCAGCAGCTGAAAGAATTAACAAAAATAAAGGAGAAAATGAAAAAGTATCATGGAAAACAATTAAATCATTTAAAATAGGAGATACAATATCTTCTTTTATGAATGCCTTTGTTGATAATGCAAAAGATCCTTATATAGAAAAAGGAAATTATAATACATACACTTCAAGTACAGCATTTATGCTTACTAGAGCAGGTGTACACCCTTATTGGACAGATGCATTTATAGGACAACCAGTGTTAAAAGAGCTTTCTAAATTTGTTAAAGATTATGAATCAATATCAATAGAGAAAGACAAAGCTAACAGTGGTATGTCAGCATTTGATATATTGTTAAATAAAAAAATTAGTAAATATGCAGGAACTCAAGATAAGTCTGTAATAAGAAAAACTTTAGCTAATATAACAAAAAACAAAAGAAATATATATAATTATTCAGATCTTATAGAATCTTATGATAAAACAGAAGATAACGTTTCTGCAATGCAAGAAATAGAGTTATTATTAACTTTTAAAGAATTTCAAGAACAATCTAAAAAATTAGATGCGTCTGTTAATCTTTCAAGATTTGATACATTAGGATCAGGTAGAGATTTTAATGATATGATGATTTATCAAAACAATCTTATAAATATATTTAATAACGAATATAACGCAGGTGGTTTAAATGGTCATAGACAGAAATATGTAAGAAATGGTAAATTAACATCTCTTGGTAGTCAATTAAAAAATTCTGTATTTTTTGCATCTGATATATTAAATGCAAATGAGGATTTATTTCTTAGTGCAAATAAAGCTTTTTTAAATGTAGTAAATGAAATTTCTATGAATACACCTAGATCAAGAGGTGGTTCAATGGGTAGAGCTACAAATAAAGAATTTATTAATAGATTAAGTAAAGATTTATATACTTCACTTATGTCTAAATATCCTTTATTTAAAATGGAAGGGTCACCCCTTGTATTTGTTAAAGGTGTTAAATCTAGATTAATTGAATATAAAAACAACGAAGATAAAGAATTTCCAAATGCTTTTGTTCAAGCTTTAACATTTTATAAAGATTCATTTGGTTTAGATATAGGTAGAATACCAACAGGTACTAAAGATAATATGTCAAATGCTTTTTATGATATATACAAAAAAGACAAAAGTCTTGCTATTGATATTATAAAATCATCATTTGCAATGACAGGATTTAATCAATCATTAATTGATTTTAATGAAATGATACCTCATGAATTCTTTTTACAACACCATAAAATTGGTAGTAATAGCTTTCAATCAATAGAAGGGTTTATAAAACAAGAATTAATTGCAATGAATAACTCTAGTTATATGAGTAATTTTCATAAGCAATATGTTCAGAATAACTATGATGACAACGTTGCAATATTAACTGTAGATAGATCTAGTTTAACTAATGCTAAATCATCTAAAGATTTACTTGTTTTAACTAATGAATACAAGTTAAGTAATTATAGAGTTGCTTCTAGAACAAATAGAGATGGTTCTATAGATATGGAAAGTGTTTCTTATGCTCCTTATTTAAAAATAAATGAAGATCTAGAAGATGAAGCATTTAATTATATGGATGCTGGTCAAGACAGTAGTATTGATCAAAACGCAGAAGCTGCATTACCTACTATATTAGAATATAAAGGTAATATGACTTATGTAAGCAATGGTAAAAAAGTATCAAGACCTATTTATCAAAAAATAGAAGCTAGAGGTTATAAAAATAAAAAATCTAAAGTTCATTATAAAGAATATAACACTAGGGTTTCATCTTTTAGAGATAATAAAGATAATGTTTCAGATAAAAGTATTGTATCTGTAGTAAAAGCAATATCAAAATCTCATGAATTTATGCCTGCTTATATGACAGCATCATATGGTGAGGATAACAGATTAAGAAGTGTAGAAGGATTAGAAGATTTTATATTTAAAAATAGTATAAATGAAATCGCAGAAACTATTGTAAATCAAGAAAATGTTGTATCTTTACAAGAAGAAAGTATAGAAACATTAAGACAACAGGAAATTCAAGAGTTTAAAGACAATGGTTTAAATGCTACTGACTTTATAACTGATGGAAAAATAGATGTTGATAAGGTTAATGCTTCTAATAATCAAAAAGCTAAGGAGATTTATGATAAGTATGATAAATTAATTACTGAATCTCAAAATAAAAAAGAACAAGAACAAACTGGTCAGTTAGACATGTTTGATGATAACCCATTAGACTGTAATTAAAATAAAAATATGAGTTGTAATATACAAACAAATACATTAAACCACATGAAGAAAAAAGGTTTAATGGAAGATAATAGAAATGTACCTGCTGCAAAATTAGAAGATTTTGTTAATGAAACTTTACGTCTTACAGAATATGCTAAGAAAAATAAAGGTGTTAATATAGGTTTATTATTTGAAATAGAAAGTAAAACTATTGAAAGAAAAGGCAAAGAAGCTACACGTTCTATTAATAGAGCTATTCCTAATACAGCTGCTTTTGAAGCTATTGAAGCATTTAATAAAAAATATAATAAAGATAATTTAAAACTTGTACCTGCACCTAAAAGGGGAGATAGTAATTATGATATTTCATTAAACGATAGACTTATAGGGGATTTTGATTTATTAAAAAATGATGATAATAAATGGGTAATAGATCTTGTAGTTCTTGTTGATGAGTTTAAAGGAAAGGGGTTAGGTAAACAATCTTATATACTTGCTAATTCATTAATACCCAAAGGAGAAGGCACTCTTCATAGCAGTGGTTATTTTGAAGGAAATGAAGCTAAAAAAGTTTGGAAAAGCTTAGTAAAAACGGGAGAAGCTGAACAAATTGGAAAAGAAGAATGGAGATTTGTAAAGTCTAAAAAAAATAATCAAACTTTTGAAAAAAGAATTGAAGAGCAACAAGCACTTAAAAAAACATATAAGGAATTTTTATTTAACAATTCTGACTTATCAATAGCTCCATCTGACGATTTGACACAAGAAGAAGTTAATGAAAATAAGAATCAAGTATTAAATAAATTATTTAATGGTAGTTATAAACCTATTACAGCTAATGAATGGTTAAGAAATTTATTCAATAATCCTGATATAGACTTAAATAAAGAAGCTCAGAGATTAATAAAAGCTGCTTTACCAACTAGAGCTAAAATAAAATGGGTTACTTCTGCTGCATTAAAAAACGGAGAAGAAACTTATGCTGAATATGATTCTCTTACTCGTACTATTAGAATTAATAAAGACACTGTAGGAGACGCTAATCTTTATTATGCTATAGAGTCTGTTTTACACGAGATAGTGCATGACATGACTGTAAATAGCTTAAATCAAGCTAAATCAGATAAACAAAAGCAATTTAGAAATGATATGCAAGAAGCATTTACTTATTATAGTAATGCTGCTGAGTATAGTGATTTATATAATGACAATTATGGATTTACATCAGTTGAAGAATTTGTAGCTGAAATAATGACTAATAAAGCTTTTAGAAATAAGCTAAAACAAGTACAAGGGGATAGAAATGTTTTTCAAAGAATACTTGATGCAATAAAGCAGTTTTTTGGATTAAGAGAAGAGCAATATCAACCAATGAAAGTACAAGAAATTGTAGATTCAGTTATAGATATAGCATCAGAAGAATATCAAACTAATGAAGAATCACCTCTTAATAAAGTTTTTGAAAAAAAGATTAAGACTGAAAAAGAAATTAAATCTGATCTTAAAAAAGATCTTACAAACGTAAAAGATTTATTAGCTGTAATGTATAATAATCTAGAAAATGTAAGAAAAAAATCAGCTAGTGTTAAAGGTGATACTTATAAAGAAAAGTACGATGCAATACAGAATCAAATAAAGCAACTTGAAAAAGCTAGTGCTAAAAAAGCAATTATATATTTTATAGAACTTTCAAAAGATGAATTAAATACATTATATGGAAGTTTGAAAAATAAAAAGAATCCAAGTACTGATTATTTAAGTAGAATGAAATCTTATATGTCTGTATTTTCAAACACAGAACAAATTAGAGAGATTCTTGAAAACTTAAATAGATATGGTGATTTAGAACAGAAAGAATATAGAGATTTAAGTTATGCGCTAGATGGTGTATCTTCAAAATATGAAAATCTTTCTAAATCAATAACCCTAGCAGCTAAAGATGTTCTTACACCTTTGCTTGCACCTCATAATAAAGAAATAGATCTTGAGTTTGAGGAATCTTTTAAAAAAGAATATAAAGAAAGAAAACCTTTTGGTGTAACTGAGGATGAATATGTTCAAAATAAAATTAATGAAAATGCAGATTCAATAAAAGCTGAAAAAGAAGCTAGAACAAGAAAAGGGCTTGATGTTATTCAAATGGACATTAGTCTTTTTGGTCTTAATTTAAACACTGAGAAAGACATAGATTCTACTTTTTTAAATATACTAAGTGAAAAATTTGATACAGTAGATTCTGATGTTCGTGAATATGCAATGGGTAAAAGAAATGAAATTGCTGTATTAGTAAGAGACGCTAAATTTGCTGGTAAATCAAATAAAGAAAAGTTTAGTTTTATGTTAGATGAAACTAAAGATAATCAATATTATTTAACTAAGTATAAGGGTGAATTTAATGATATACTTGAAAACTTTGATATCCAACTTAATGAGCTTGATTATGGTACAAAAGAACATATAAAAGCAACAAAAAAGAAAAGAGAGTGGTTAAAAAATAATACTAATAAAGGAATACCTATAAGTAAATGGTTAAATCCTAAATACAACAGTCTTTCTGGAAAACAAAAAGATTTCTATGATGTTTTTATTAAACAATTAAAACAGAATGATAGAATGACTAATAATCTTAAAAGTTTGTTAAAGCAACCTATTCAAGATGGTCCTATATTTATAAAAATGCATGGTGTTACTCAATCAAATCTAGATAAAATATTGTCTGGTGAAATGGGTAATGCAATTAAAACAGCAACTGGAGATCTTGTTAGAAATAGAAAAGATGATGAGCAGTATGGTAATAGAGAAGAAGAAGACTTTAATAAACTATATGAAAAAACACTCACAGATCTTAATAATCAACCAGTAAACAATATTCCTATTTTTTATAGAAATAAAATAGATGCAAAAGATCAATCTTATGATTTAGGTACAATGCTGTTGATGGATTCTGTAATGTCAAAAGGGTATGAACAAAAGAAAACTATAGAAGCAGAAGTTGATTTATTATTAGATGTAATAGCTAATAGTAAAGTTATAAAAAGAAACTCTTTCGCTAAAGGTTTTGTTAATGCTATGAAAAAAGATCATAACATTACTCAAAGTGACTTAGTAAAAATAGGTGGTATAGATAGTAATCTTTACAAAAAGATGTTATCTATGACTGAAAATAGAATGTATGGAATTACTGATAAATATTCTGGTAAAATACTTAATGGTAAAATAAGTATAAATCAATTATCAAATACAGTGGCTTCTTTTACTGCTGATTTACAGCTTGGTTTTAACGTTCTTACAGCAATACCTAACGTAGTACAAGCTAAATTACAAAACATGATAGAAGGTGTAGGTGGAGACATTTATACAATGAAAGATATTTTAAAAGCAGATAAAATATACTGGTCTGATATAAAAGGAATTATGGATGACGTAGGATCTTTTGTTAATACAAGTAAAATAAATATACTTGCTGAAACATTTGATATAATGGGTGATGCAAGTGCTGTAAAAACAGCGTTTGAAAACAATCATAAACTAAGATCATTAGGTAATAGAGGAGCTATACATTCATTTAATGCAATGGGGGAACATTATGCTCAATCAACATTAATGATTGCTATAATGACAGGTATTAAAGTTAAAAATGAAAAAGGTCAATTTATAAATTCAGAAGGTAACGTAGTTACTAAAGAAAAAGCAATGAGTCTTTATGATGCTTATGAAAAGAAAACTGATGCTAATGGAATGGCTAAGTTAGAGTTAAATAAACATGCTTATAGTACATCTCATAGTAATCAACCATTAAATAAATTAGGTAAAATACATCATCAACAATTAATACGTAAAATTACTATTAAATTACATGGTCAATATGACACTAAATTTCAATCTCATTTACAAAGATCATGGTATGGTAAGTTGTTTATGATGTTTAGAAAGTGGATGGTGTCTTCTTATCAAAGAAGATATAAAGGCGTAATGTATTCAATGAAAGATAAGTCAGAACTTACTAGAGAACAAAAGTTTTTTGATTTTGAAATGGGTAGATTTGATGAAGGTATATATACAAGTTTATTTAGATTTATAAAAACTGGACTTTTACCATCTATTAAAAACATGAGTCTTGAAATTGCCACTCAAAACTTTAATGAAATGAGTGACATGGAAAAATCTAATATGCGTAAAGTAGTTGCTGAAGTTTTAATAACTGTAATGATGGCAACTGCTGCAATGTTAACTTATGCAGCTGCTGACGGTGATGATGATGAAACATTGTTTGCACTAGCTTACATATTTAGAAGACAACAATCTGAATTTATGCAATTTTACCATCCTGGTGAAAACTTACGTGTATTTAGATCTCCAGCAGTAGCTCTCAATACTTTAGAAAAAACTTATTCATGGGCGTCTCAAATAATGCCTTGGGCAGTAACTGAAGAATACGAAAATGGTAAAAATAGAGGTGAATATAAAGCATGGATAAAAACAAAAAAACTTATTCCTGTAATTGCACAATTTGAACGTTCTCCAAAAGAATTATTTAACTTTTTAGAGAATACTACAAACTAGCATTTTTATTGAAAAGTCTAAAAAAAAGCTCAGTTCCAAATAGGATCTGAGCTTTTTTTATTCTACATCAAAAACATGTACCATATGCAATATAGCATATGTCCAAATTGTAGTTAAGAATATTAGTAATAAGAATATTCCTATAAATACAAATAATCCTTCAAATGAATCTTTTTCTTTCTTATATTTTCTATATTTTTTAATCATTTATTATAAATTTTATTAATATCATACTACTTCCATTACTACTAACATAGTTCATTTTTTGAACAGCTTTTAAATTGTTTATTAAAGCAAATTCATCAAAAGAACTATTATATTCTTGATTAATATCAACTATTATTTGACGTTTATTTACTTTTGATTGAATTTCTTTTAATACTTTTTTCCATGATACTTGATTATCTAACACTTTTTTAAAATTAGCTATACTAATAGATTGACAATTATCAAAAGGATTTTTATATATTCTAACACTAGTACTTCTTGTTTGTATAACAATTACATTGTCTTTTTTTCTATTAAAAATATTTGCAATTTGATCTTCTATTTCATACTTTTTAATATCTTTAATAATTTTTTCTTTCTTATATTTAATATACCAAGGTTGAACTAATTCAGCTTCTATTAAATCACTATAAACTTTTTTATCAGTAACAAAATATAAAAATGTAATAAAATGAATTAATAAAAAACTAAAAGGTATAAAATGCCATAATATTATATATGTAATTAATAAAATAACTAGTGTTAATATATTAAAAACTGCTTCGTTTACATAATCGTCTATTCTATCAAAATCAATATAACTTGATTCAATTTCGTGATTCATCATAATATTATATTAAAGTTGATAAAAATACACCTGATACAAAACCAAAAGCACTTGGAAATGGAAATATATAATTTTTACCAAGTTTAGTTACATACTTATTTCTATTAAGTATTTTTGAATCAAATTGTTTATATGTTACATACATTACAAACAACATAATTGCATACTTCCATTCTACATTTAATACAAATAATGTAATAAATGCCATACTAATACCTGCTGTTAACCCATGTAATGCATTAACTACAGCGTGTTGTAGTATTTCTTTCCATGATACATCTTCTGCATCAAGTATTTTTCTTTTTTCTACTAAAAATTTAGTCATTATTTGTATTTTTTAATTAAATGCTTTTCCTTTTTGTCAATTTCTGCTTGAACTTTGTCTTTACCAAATACTTTAATCATGTAATCAAGTCTTATACGAGCATGTGCAAGCTCTTCTACAATTTTTTCATCTAATACTCCATCCCCTTTATTAATACGCTGCAAAAGAACTGTAGAGGCTTCATTTAACTCCTCTACAGTTTTTGTTATATTAAATTTAGGCTTATTATGTTTAGCAAGTAATAATCTTACTACTTTACTTGTCTTTACCATATAATTTTGATTTTATTAGTTTAAGTAACCTGTCTCTTTGACTTCTATATTTAATAGGTGTTTTTCTATTTGGATTTGCTGTTACATATATACCAGCAACATCCATTAAAGAAAGTACAGGTTTGTTGTACAAAAGATATTCTTCTGCAGCACCTGTGTCATAAAACCATTTACGCCAACCTCTAAAATCACCAACACCCTGTTTAAATTCTTTTGTTAAGATAGTATCATCTACATGAGCTGGACTTAATGTTACTCCATATAAAGTTTCAGTCATATTAGAATATAACTTTTTACCATCTTCAGTAGTCATTATAAATGTAGGTTTTTTAGAATCAATAAATTCTTCAGCAGCTTCTTTTGTTGAAAAAGTTTTATTATTATTTAAAATATTAAAAGTATTCCATTCTAAACTAGATAATTTATTTTGAGCTTTACATAATTTACAATTAAATAATGAATTTACGTTATGATATTCATCACCTTCAAATATATCAACACCATCTTCCGTTGTGAATAATGGTTTTTTAATATTTGATATTTTATTAATTGGGAAATGTACTAATTTATTATGATTTACTTCACAATCTAAAATATATTTATTTCTTATTGAAAAACTAGTAATTATTCCTTTACATATTTTATCATCAACAGTAAATAACTCTCCATCACTAAGTCTTTTAATTGAATGAATATTAAAATTTAATTCATCTTCGGCATCTTCTACTTTAAAATAAGGTCCTATAATTTCAGATTGTAGAAATTTACCATTTACAATATTACAAACTGTTTTAGTTACTTCATCAATATAAGATAATATCTCATAATCTTTTTCAATTACTTTTTTATTACAAACGCAATCAGTTTTAATAAAAGTAATGTTTTCACCTTTTTTAATTGGTTTATTACATTTATCACATAATAACCCCCAGTATTCTGGACTGTTTTCTATTTGTGATTTGGAATAATAATATCTTGGAATTTCTGATTTATATAAAAAACTTGCTTTACTAACTTCTTCTATAACATCACCTTCTTTTGTTTTTCCACAACCAGGGTACCATTTTAATAATTTGTATTTTTTCATTTTAATAATTATTAGGTTTAAAATTTGATTTCATTCTATTTATATGATCTTTTGTTTTTAATTTGATTGTTCTTAACAAATATTCATCATCTGTTTCATTATGCAATTGTTTATAAATATTATGTGTAGTATCACAAGGTATATTACTTACTGAGTTTGATCCAAAACCTCTGTTTAATTTTCTACTTAAGTTATTAAGAGTATTATTAGTTTCTGGAGTTTGCATATGTGAACTTATATTATCACTGTATCTACCATAATTACCAAAAGCACCTATAGTAAGCCATGAATTATCAATATCCCACTTTTCTATATATAATTTTTTAAGTTTAAACATTATAATACACATATCAGAACCATTACTGTTCATATAATTTGTTTGGAAATTAACAGTATGTGTTTTTTTAAATATATTATGTACTTCTTTTACATTACGTCCTGTTACATCAACTAATACCATTTTTTTATTACCATATTTAGTAATTTGTTTTATTATATCATCTTTATTATCTGGATTAGATATTAAACTTTCAGTATTATAAATAGATATCCATTGACAATTTTTAGTTGGGGATTTTATAGCCCTTATTACATTCATTCTTTGACCAAAGTTTTTATAAATAGCATCATCAGAACCTACTTCTCTTGGTGGATTATGTCTAAGTGTTTCAATAACTATATTTAATGAATCAACCTGCCTGTGTAAATCTATATTTTTATCAACAAGAATATTAATTTGAGATGTTAAACTTTTTAATTCTATTTTTGTAACTAATTTAAATTTCTTTAAAAATAGTATTATTAACCATTTTATAATTGTTTTCATTTTTTTTATTAAAAAAGCAGGTTTTTACACCTGCTTTGTTGTTATTTATTTATTAATTTCTTAAACTGAGCTTCTTGAATAATAAAATAATTAATAATATCTCCAAATTTTTCATTAACTAATTCTTCACTAGGTAACTTACCATTGTCAATATCATCCATCATATCTCTATAAGATATTAAATGTTTTAATAAAAAACCATCTAAGACTCTAAATGAAGATACATTTGTCATTTTAGCTCCTATTTCAAAATTATGAAATGGATCATCATTCCTTCTGTATTCTTTAGCTTTAACACTAAGAATTTCTTTTACTGAGCTAAGTCTTTTATCGACTATTTGGTCGAACTGTTTGCTGTTCATTTTCTTTCTTTTTTGATTTCGGTCTCTTGATAAAACTTGCGTTATCAAGATGTATGTAGTGCTGTCTTAATTTCATTATTCTAATTTATTTATATGTTTAATGCAATCATATACGTTATTATGTTCAATTACATTATAAGCGTTAATGTTGCTAATCATTCGTTGATACCATTTTTCTTCTTGGGTATCTTTAGTTACAAATATAAACAAACCACCCGTTTCCTTATTGTCTTTTCTGATACGTCCAGCACGTTGTATTAAGTCTTTCTCAGAGCTATAATAAGACATTGCTATTACATTATCTAAGCCTTTAATGTTGGCACCTTGTTTTAATACTTTAAAACTTGCTATTTCATTTAAATTACCATCTTCAAAATCTTTTCTTATTTTGTCATTTATATCAGAGCTATTTCTAGATGATATAACGTTCTTTGTTACTTTTGATAAAGCATCTAAAGAGTTACCAAATATGATAGTATTTTTAAGATATGATATTAATAATTTAACAGCCTCTACTTTTGATTCAAGATTATATAGCAATGTTGCTCTTTTGTTTATAGCAATACGTGCAAATAAATCCTGTTTTGTTTTATCACCAACAAACTGACTTTGCATTAATCTCTTAGACCAATAACCATACGCCTCTTTTTCTGTTTGATAAAACGGTTTTTTAATACTACCAGCCTTTACTGTTTTTTCTATTTCTTCGAGCTGATTGTATATAATATGTATATTTAAATTTCTATTTAAATCGTCTTCTCTTGCATCGTCAATAGTATATTTATAAACAATAGGGCAATATTTATTAAGATATATTCCTTTTGATAAAAAATCACCATTTCTAGTTTCATACTGTGTTTTGACATCTATCTTTGCAGAAAGACCTATAATAGCTTTATAACTATTATTTTCATAAAAATTTGAATAAGAAGGAGTGAGACTATCATGAATCTCATCTGCAATTACTAATCCAAACTCTTTGTTCTTTCACCTATAAGCTGACTGATAACAATAAAATTTAATATTGTAAGATTTCATTGTATCCACTTTAAATATTTTATCAAACAAAGATATAGATTTTAACAAATCTTTTTCTCTTTCTGTTGTTTCAGCTAAATAGAGGTGTAAATCCTCATTAGGATTCATTGAATGTAATGCATGCAATGCTATAAAAGTTTTTCCAACTCCTGTACTAACTTCTACAGTACCACACATACCAGCTTTTTTTCACTTATTTAAAGCATCTTTTTGGATTTCATTTCTTTTATCCATATTACAATTTATGTTTATGTTTATTAATTCGTTCGTGAAATCTCACTGCTAATCTCAGTATGTATTTAAGCCTGTTGTTTTTAAAGCAATAAAGTTTTCTACGTCTTGAGAACAATAAGAATCCTTTTCCATAGACTGGATCATTGTTCACTTCTGGAAATTCTCCCATAATAAATTATTTTTTTGCAATTTTTCAATTACTTCTTGTTTGTTCATATTTTATTACCACCATCCCACCCAGCATTACCTGATTTTAATAAATTCAAAGTCATCATAGATTGTAAGTACATTAGTCTACAGCGCAGTCATTACTCAATTAAGGTAACCCGTCATCCCATTGAATTTATTGTTTATTTAACTATGACACGAATCACATTCATTTATTTCACGTGCAAAACTTTGAGCTGCACTTTGACTAAATTGATAGTACAAGGTCTTTACTCCTTCTTCCCAAGCATAGATATAAAGTTTATTTATTTCTTTTACTGGTACTGAAGGGTGTATCATTAAATTTAATGATTGTGACTGATCAATATATTTTTGTCTTTGTGCTGCTTGCAAAACAAGCTCTCTTGGTGATATTTCTATAAATGATTTAAAAACTTCTTTTGTAGGGAAATCTAAGTGTTGTACACTTCCATCATTATCTAATATGCTATTCCAAACCTCTGGTGTATCTAAGTTGTACTGCTGGAGTTGCTGTCTCAGCATTTCGTTCTTATATACAGATTTAGTTTTAGCAAGATCCTTGATGAAATAATTGGACTTTATTGGTTCAATACCCATACTTACTTGTCCAAGTATATAACTACTAGATTTAGTTGGTGCAATAGCCATTACCGTTGTATTAGCATATCCTTCTCGGATAGATTTCATATTTAAGAAATCATGACACCACTTACTAGCTTTCTGTGATCTTTCGTTTATAGTTTTAAATATTTCGTTATTCCAATATTTAGCCTTCAGACTATCTACTTCTAACAATTCACTTTGTAGGAAAGAATGCCAACCTAGTACGCCAAGCCCGATGGCTCTATGGTTTTTTGCAAATCTCCACGCTCTCTTCATACCAGGAAGGTGCTCAGACTTCTTTATAAAGTCTTCTATCACGGCGTTAAGGAATTGTATGTAAACTTCTACAGCATCAGTCTTCTCAATATTTTTCCAATGAAGCAGATTGATACTACCCAAACAACAAACAAAACTGTTATAAGTGTCCTGTGGTAGCTGTATTTCTGAACAAAGATTACTAGCTTTAATATCTAGACCTAATTCTTTGTATGGACTATTGTTATTAGAATTATCTTTAAACATGATGTAAGGAAAGCCAAAATCTCTACGTTTCTGTATGATCTTAGCCCATATTTTTCTCTTATCAGAATTACCTTCCTTCATTGATATCATCCAATCATCAGTGACTGTGACCCCAAATTGAAGATTCTGAATAGGATTACCTTCATCACCTATTTTAAGGAATTCCATTATATCTTCATGTTCAACAGGTAAATAAAGAGCACATGCTCCTCTTCTTGATTCACCTTGCTTACATCTATCTATAATAGTATCGTAGATCTTAGCATAATGCACAGGACCGTCGGCATGCCCACCTCCTGATATTACAGATCCACGTTTTCTTATATTACCTAAATACATTGATGTACCACCACCATATTTAGACATCATTCCTATTTCTCTTGCACCGTTTAAAATACTATCCATAGTATCATCAACGTCAGATCCATAGCAGCTAATTGGTAAAGCTTTTTCGTATCCAAAATTACACCAAACTGGAGTTGAAAGACTATAATAGCCTAGTGACATGTAGTTCTCAAACTTTTCTGCCCATCCTTTTATTCCTAGTATTTTTTCTGCGTAATTTCCAATATCTTTAATTCTTTGTTCTGGAGATGTTTCACCTTTAAGGTACCCTCTAGACAAGAATTTTCTACTTTCATCATTTAGCCAATAATATTTCTCTTTTTTTTCTCTCTTTACTTCCATTAATGTTATTTAAACATTTATGGATATTAATATTACATAAATACCCATAAATGGGTTTTGTTAGAAGAGGTCATCTTCTGTAATACTTTCTGATTTTTTATTATAATCAATACTTTTTTTGTAAAAGAAATCTCCTTCTTTAGTTGATTTAATTTCAACATCAAACCACATAGTTGGCTCTAGCTTTTCAGTTTGGACCTCAAAAGCCTTACTCATTCCTATGCTTTCTAAGCTGTTATTAAACCTGTTTTTAATGAATTCAGAAATAGTTTCCTTTGATAAGAAATCCAACTCTCCTTTTTCAAAGATCCAATCAAGTACTTTACACTCGGCTTCATAAGCCTTGACGCATGCAGATTTAATTATACCTTCAAATTCTTCATCAAACCACTCAGGGTTTTCTTTTTTTATAATATTAATTATTGCTATACCAAAATTACCATGTACATCTTCTTCTTTACTGGTTGCTTCTACTATATTACTTACACCTTTAAATAGGTTAACTTCTTTATTGAATGACATCATTATAAGAAATTGACTAAACAAAGATACATGTTCTATAAATAAACTAAATAAAAGGACAGATTTAGTGTACATCTTGTCACTTTTACTTCTAGTTCCATCAAGATATTTTTCAAGATAAGCTATCCTATCTTTAATTGCAGGTACTTTAGTAATTGTTTTAAATTCATCTTCCAAGCCAAGAACTTCTAGTAAGTGTTTATAAGCATCAAAGTGCCTAGCTTCACTCTCACTAAATGTAGCTCCTACTGATTGAATTTCATACTTTGGTAAACGTTTATACAAGTCACCCCAAAATGCTTTTACATTCACTTCTATTTGAGCAATTGCAAGCATAGATCGCTTGATTGCTTCACGTTGACTGCTTGTAACTTTAGTCATAAAATCAGAAATATCTTCTGTAACATTAAATTCACTATGAATTCAATAAGAATGTCTTATAGCATCTTTATATTTAAGAAGCTCAGGATACTCATAAGGCAATACTGATTCTCTTTTCTCAAATATATTCATTATGATATAAGATTTTCCATATAGTTCATGCGAGCATTTACCGCATCTTTAAGTTTAGCAAATGTGCCAACATGTACTTTAGCTTTTAAACGTGAATTGCTAATCCATGCTTCATACTTGTTATTTCTGTCAGCTCTTTTACTAACTCCTTTAAATCCCGTATTAGTTTTAATTTTATTCATCTCTCTTTTTTTAATTTTGTTTTACAAAAAATCCATTTATCATAGAACCTTTGCGTTTGTTAATAATATTGTAAGCACCCTCTAAACATTCTTCTAAGTTGACTCCTTGCAATTCTGCTTGTAGTATTATTGTTACCAATATATCACCTAGAGCGTCATTTATTTCCTCTTGGTCGTTACTATTTATCGCGGCAAGAAGTTCGTTTACTTCTTCTAATGTTTTGATAGCTTGAGCCATAGGTGTTGCTTTTTCAAGAATACCTTTATCTGCTCCTCATTGTACTATTAACGGTTGTAATTTACTATATTCCATATCTCTCTTTTCTGGATTAAGTTTATGTTAAAATATATCAGATATATTTTGTAATGTAATTTTATTTTCTTCTTTAAATTCAAAAGTTTCTGATTGTATATCAATACTATCTTTAAGTTCTGAACCTTTTTTAATAAATACATTTAATTCTTTTTGTAGTTTCTGTCTTAATATTTCAGATTTATCAAACACATGTTTTATTTGTTTTATATTATTATTTATAAAACCTGGTATATGACCAAACATTTCAGTTCAATATTCTGTAATAATAAGCTTGTAATCTTCTGAAAGCTCTGAATATTTTCCATTAACTAATTTTAATACGTCGTCACCATATTCTTTTGGTATTTTATATTCATAAAGAACATTTTCACCAATTGAATATGATTTAACGTACAATTCATTATCTGTAAAAATACTTTCATTTTTTATAAAGTTTATATCTTTATAATCAAAATTACATTCTACATAAAACTTACCTATTCTCATATCTCTATTTGTAAAAAGATAGGTATTTTTTACAAACATTTTGTTCTTTCTGTTTATGTTAATTCACTGACATAATATAGGAAGAACATAAATTTTACTTATATTATTCTTCATATTACCATACTTTTGAATCAGATGAATCGTCAATAGGAAAAGTAGTAGTTTTACTAATCATACCTTCTGGGTATTTATTTTCCATATTTGGACTTTCTTTTGCTTTGACGAGTCCCTGTCTTTGTTTTAACAACTGCTCGTTTTTTTGCATTTCTTCAATTTGACGTTTAACTCTTTCATTTGATTTTTTTTCAGTTGAATTAACATACTTATCAAAAGCTGAAAGACCTACTGCTTTTGATACTCCTAATGCTTGCTCTACTTCTTCTAAAATATCAACATTATTATCCTCTACTTCTTCTTGTATTAATTTAATCGCTTTCTTTTCATAAAGAGGTCTAATAAATCTAAATCTATCTCCAGAACCACTTCTGTTTAAATTTAAACTTTCGTAACCATGACTATAATACTCTCTAGAAAATTCAAATCTATCATTTTCAATATGATATTGAATATCTTCAACTATTTGAACAATACCATCAACTGTACGACCAAAAGCATTTCTAAAACCATAAAAAGTGGAATATAAATCACTACATTTAAGCCTATACAACATAGGCTTTTCTTGCTTGTTTACAATAATAAAACTAGGTTCTAATATTGTATAATCTTGCAACTCTAAATTTTCTTCTATGTAATGTTGTAAACCTAATGTGTATATACATCCTTGTATATCATATCTATATTTAAAAAAACTTTTAATAAATTCTTTATTTGACATAGATGTAAATTTAAGATCATTTACTTGTATTGTCTTAGATCTATGATCTATATGAATATTATCAACAACTCCTTTAAATTTAATATTTTTAAACTCAAAAACTAATGTAATTTGATTTAAATTTTGATACTCTTCCATTTTTGAATTGTCAAAGTATATAGACACAATTTTATCTTGTTTAAGCTTATTAGCCATGTCATTAATATCTATATATAATGACGGTGTAATTATTTGTTTATTACCAGCTTTAAGTCTATCTAAAAGTATAACTTTTACATTATCTATTCTTTCTTGAATTTTTTCATCTGAAGTACTTTTTGATTTTCTATCTGTAGCAAAATAATTATTTTCTTCAATTATTTCTTTACAAATGTCAACAAAAGCATCTTTGTTTAAAGATTCTTCATTTAACATACCTTCAGTTTCTACAAGAATGCTTTCAATAAATTTATTTTCCATTGATGTAAGTTTTATATTCACATCTGAAACATAGTATTTATCATCAAAATTATTATACATAAAATCATCAAGTCCTTTTCCAGTATTTAAACCTGTTGAAGATATCTTACGTTCAGTAATAAGTGAACTAGGACCTTCTTCAATAAATTTATATAAAGAACTATAGGAATGATAATCCTTATCTTTGTTTAGCATTATTTAATATATTTTTAAATAAAAACCAGGTTTTTCTTTATTATACCCAGTATATTGTTTTTGTATTTTAAAAGGAAAAGGAATGATTTCAGTTACATTATCATCATCAATCCATCCATAAGCAACCATTTCATCTTGTACAGTTTGTAAAGGATTAACCCAATCATATTTATGATGAGTCCCTCTTACAAAATGTACACCTATTTTTAAAGGTTTTTCTTTTCCTTCTATTAATTTAACAAATAATTCTTTATTGTCTTTCCACCATGAAGCAGTTCCCTTTCTTCATTTTTGTGTGGCTTTAGAAGCAATAAAGTGCTTACCTGTTCATCTACGTCCATTCTTACTTGATGGAACGCTTCCCTCGCAAAATAATAGCATTTTCTATTTCATTTTTATTTCTGTTTTTTGTTCATTATACCATTCTATAAATTCTACTACATTTTTATACCATATTTCAATATTAAAATATAATAATGATACTTCATTCCATGTTATATAATAATCTTCCCAATCTTCAAAATCTTCAAAATTATTTTTTCCAATTATAATTCCTATTTTTTCAACAACTGGCATTAACCAATCCCAAGATGTTTGAAATTTAAATTCAACAATTCTATATCTACATGTATCATACATATTACTATCTACAGCCATGTAAGATTGGAAATGATCAGTAATATAAACTGTTCCTTCTGGGTTTTTCCAACTCATAAATTCAGCAATAAGTTTATTACTTTCTGTTGTTTCCATTATTTTAAAAATATTTTCATGGTTTTATTATCATCTTGTAATTGTATTTCATCTATTTGACAATTCATGTCTACAAATAATCTACCTTTACTATTTTTAATAATTTCTAATCTAGTTACTTTTGTTGTTTCCATAATTAATTTGATTCCCATTTAATACAAAATTCTTTTCCATTTTGATTTTCTAATATTTCATTAACCTGTTTAAAATGTTCACAATTCCATATAGCTCTATTGTTAACTGAATCTACTGGATGATCACTTGTTAATTTATAAGCAAATTTAAGTCTATCTTCTTTTATGAATTTATCAAATGTAGATAAATTTTTAGATCCCCATAAACAAAAAATTATACCTGGGTTATTATCAATTATAAAATTTAATACAAAATCTGTAAAAGGTTTCCATAAATTTAATTGAGTATTAACCATACCTGCTTCTGTTGTAAGATCGGTATTATATAAAAACACACCTTGTTCAACCCAATGTTTTAATGTTATATCAAAGTTTATGATAATTTTATCAGTATCTTTTTCTATTACATCAACTATCTTGTCTAAACAAGGAGATGTTATTATAGTATCATCATCATTAGCATAAGCTAATCCCATAGACCTGTCACTAGTATAAGGCTTGTCTTCTAATATAATTACTTTAATGTCATTATAAGCAATATCTCTGAATATTTTAAAAACATCTCTTTTTTTAGGAAATAACTTACCAGTAGAATATGATTTATCTACAAATATAAGTAGTTTTTTAAAATACTCAGAGTTTAAAAAGTGTCTAAACTCTTTATTAGAAGCCCAAGAACCAAATACTTTATCAAAGTCTAAGATTTCACCTTTTAATTTAGCCATTTACATTGTTTGTAAAACTTTCATAATAAGTATGTTCACTTTCACCCTTAGGGTCTTCAGCGTTCATAGTTTTCATTACTTTTTCCCTTTCTTTATTATAAAGCAAATTAGCATCAGAAATGTCTTTTATAAGACTCTTATCTTTAGATGTAACATACTCTATAAGAGTAGAGAGCGGACTTTTTTTATTCTTAAATGATTTAAGAAATTCAGTATCATTAAATTTATCTGAATATTTATTTGCAGCAACTACTACTATAGCAGATGTTAAAATAAAATGAAACAATTTAAAAAAGTCAAAAGTATTATTATGCTGTCTAAATTCTACAGTTTGTTTATTAGTAAATATAACAGGTATAATATTAAACCATGCATATCTAGGTTTAATATTCCATTTAGATCTATTGTTAGGATCTGATGGGTGAGTGTTAACATTTTTTAAATCATTACCATATTCACTAAAAGTTCTACCCATAGATAAATAACTAAAAAGAGCTTCAAAAATACCAGATACTTTACTTTCAGGATTTATTTTATCATTTAAAAAATATTTAAAGTACTCTTTGTTTAAAGGAGCACTGTAATCTTTTCCTTTTCCATACTGTTTAGAACTTTTTTTATAAAAAGGCTGAAGTTTATAAACATCATCTTCAATCATACATGCTATATTATTAACAGCAGTAAGATTTTCTACTTTTCTTTTCATTCCACCAATGTGAACATGCATAGAGCAGTTGAAATCGTATTTAGTTCTTTCTTTTAATATCTCACAAATATCCATTAAGTTATATAAACCTTTCTTACCAGATAAAGGAACTGTAACATACTCTAAACCACCTATACTACCATCTTGTAGTGCTAGTAAACCATGTTTATAACATAAATTACCAGGTATATAACCAGTAGAAGTTTCAAATTCTACACCAAAAGTTATACCGTTTGTATCAAGAAAATTACCAAGCATATCAATCATATGATTTTCTTTACTAGGCTCATAGTATTTTGCATAAATTTGTTCAGTACGTTTACTTGCAAACCTACTATCATACTGTAAATCTTTCTTGTTTACTGGTGGTCTTTTAATAGATTTAAATTGTTTATCTGTCATTGCTGACTTATGATAATACTCACCATTGTGATAATATTCTTTATATTTACCTATTAAAATATCAGAATTAATAGCAGTTTTCATACTACCATTTAATACATGTACTTTAACGTTATTAATAGGATTAGCACTAAAAAAGCCCATTACAGGCTTATCTAGTTCATCAAAACTAATAATACCGCGTCTTAAAGGTATTTTATTTGTAAGAACATATTCATTTTGCTCATGATCATATTCAATAAGACCATTATTAAATCTATGGTATTTACCATCAATTAAATAACACTCCCCACTATTTTTAATTTTCGTATCTCCTCTTTGATAATATTCACCTTTTATTTTTTGGCATTCATCTCTATCAACAAGGTCACCTTTAATATTTTTTACTTTCATTGTTTAATTATTATAATTTTAAATAGTTTAACTGCCAATATAATCTTCCCATTCTTCTGATTTAACTCCTTTTATCGTAATCTCGTCTTCCTCTTCTTCTTCTTCACTATCATTTGAACTTTCTAATATTATATTTTCAATATGATCTTTAATAGGTCTATAGTTTATGTCTAATTCATCAACAAAATCATACAAAGCTAAATTCATATCTAAATCACCTTCAAATTCTGTAGTTATTCTTCTACCTGCTTCTATTGCAGTCAATAAAGATTCATTAAATTCAGTATATAATTCATAAAGAGCCTCGTTATCATCATCCCATTCTTCACCAGTAGTTGAATACTTTATTACAGCATCATCTAAATTTGATTCAAAATTTTCACTTTCAAGATGTAATCCTTCATTTAATACTGTAAAACTAGAACATATTTTATTAGGTAACATACTAAAAGTTGAATCATCTAAATCACCGTTTTTAACAGTATATGTGTAAGTACTACCTAAAGGTGAAAATTTACGCATTGAACAAACAGAAGCATCTTTAATAATTTTGTTTATAAAATAACCTCTTTCATTAAGCAGAATATCTGTTTTATCTGTCTTTAATTGAAGTGGAGTTATTAATCTACAAACAGGATATAAACTCATATGAGAAAGCTGACTTATACTAAATTTATCAGAACCTTTTTCCATAGTAGTTAAATAATCAAGTTCTTTTTCTAACAATATTCCATTTATCATATAAAATAAAGTTAATTTTTCTTGATTACCAAAATATACATTTTCATCTTTTTCATTTTTTAAAGTGAAATTTGCAATTTTAGTTCTTGCTACTTTTACAGAATCACTTAAAAATATAAAACCTCTTTGAGTACTATATATGTAAACACCATCTTTTACTAAAATGTTGTTTTGTTTATACCTTAAATTCTCATAGATAATATCATTAATAGTAGCGTCATCACCAGCTCTTATAATTTTTTCATAGAAAATATTTTTACACATTTTCTTTTCAAAATTATTTAAATTGTTAGAATCAGTAGTAGGAAGCCTGTCTTTATTTTGATTAAACATTTCAGCGTTTCTATCTGAAGTAGAAGGTGCCATTCTAATTACAGGAGTGATATTTTCTTTTTTCTTATTATCATCCTTTCCGTTCTTTCTCTTTTTAGAATTAATATAAGTGTTATACTCATATGTTGTAGCAAACTTCTTATTATTTTCTCTATCAATACTGGAGCTTTCAGAAATAACACCACCTTTAATTTTATATAAAACATTTGTTTTAAACGATAATATTTTACAATCGTCATCAGTATGTTTTTTATTAGCAATCATTTCAAGTGGTCTAATCTCAGATGACCAATACATACTACCTGTTTCTGGCATGTATATATGTAAAGGTCTTTCTTCTTCTGCTTTTGCACTAGCGTATTCATGCTGTTTAGATTTACCTCTCCAAAACCACATTTCATCAGGTTCTTTTTCATTAAACATAACTAAAGCTGCCCTACCTTTATACTCTTGTAGAACTCTTACATTTTTGTTATTTTCAGATGTTTGAGATAAAATTTCTAAAAGTATTTCACTATCTACTTTTAAACGATTATTATCATCAGTTTTTTCAATGTCATATCTATCAGCTAAAAAAGTATGATTATCTAACGTTCCATTATGAGCACCTACAAAATTGTCACCAGCAGGAGTTTTAAATATAAAAGGATGTGTATTTTCTACACTTTTTATACCACCTCTAGAAGCAGCTCTTGTATGTCCCATAATCACAGGAAATTTTTTAGGTGAAGGAAACTTTAACGTTTTCATCATGTCTCCATATAATGCTATATTATTAACACCTATATCATCACCTTTATAAAGCTTTCCATCAACATAAACACCACATGAATTTTTACCTCTGTCTTCATTCATAATACCTAGAATGTTAAATTTATCCATGTTGAATTTTTTAACATCATCACCAGTCCATCCAAAATTACCACAACCTAATGTGTTAGATTTTTTAGGACTTAATAGATTCATCAACATTTGAAACATAACATAAAGCATTATAATATTAGCTGTTAACATATTCTGTTTTTTTATATTTAATTAATAATTCATTTACTTTCCCAATATCTAAATCTTCTTTTGGATTTATATATTTTGAAATATCAGCACGTAATTCTTCATTAGAAATAGTGCTTTCTTTAGCCATTTTAACAGCTTTTAACGTAAGATCCCATATTTTACCTATACTGTCATCATCTTTTAAAAAGTATCCACCTAAAGACCTACATTCAACTCCATATTTCTTGTCTCTCATGTCACCTATTTTACCATAGAATTTTCTACGATTATAATCATCTACATCTTCTAATAGAAGAGGTAAGGTTACATTTAATTCAAAAAACATTACTATTCGATCACGTTCTTCATCTGTGGCTTCTACTTCTATTAAATCACCATTTACATCAGTATAATCATTGTTAAAACCTATGTGAATATGAAAACCAGCAGATCTCATTTTCATCCCTTCTATTTCATCAGGATCAATTTCAATCATATTTTCAGTTATAGAATTATAAGAGGGCTCACATCCAAAGACATGAGCTTTTTCATCTAATAATATATCATCAGTTGCCATTTCACTACTAGCAAAATGGAGTTTCATACTTAAAGGAGCTATAATTAAAGATATGTAATCTTTAGCATAGTTCATAGATTCTAAAAACGCTTCTTTTGATGTACAGGGTGGAATATTAAATTCAGCTAAGATATTATCTTCTTGAACATAACAACCGTTACCTATATCCATAGGATCTAATTTGCCCGCATTAAAAATACCTATTACAGAAGATAAACTGTCATCTTCTTCGTTTTTTAAAAAGATTTCTGGATCTGATCCTATTGTTAAATTTTTATAACTATTTTTGTAACTCATTTTCTATTAGTTGTATTACGTAATTTTTAAACTCTTTTGTTGCGTGTCCAAATTCTGGGTGACCCTGTACACAAATACAGTTAAACTTATTATATTTAACTATTTCACATTCTTCAAAATTATCAGGTAGATCTATTGATCTATTTTCTCCATTTAAATATTTATCAGATAAAAAAGATGAAGCATGAGCAATAATCTCATATTCTTCTTTTTTCATTTCAAAAGGATACATCATTTGATGGTGAGTAGAAGTTACCTCCATTATAACACCATCTTTTGTAATTATATTGTGAGATTGTCCATGTCCTGTGACATGTTGAATAAGTTTTCCACCACTCATTACAGTTAGAAACTGTGAACCTCTACATATACCTACTTTTAATATATCATTTGAAAGAGAATTAAACATCTCTTCTTCTAAAGTATCTCTTTGTTTATTAATAAATGTATTAACTCCCATTGCTTCTCCATAATAATCAGGATTAACATCTGCTCCACCTGTAAATAAAGCAAGCGTAATACCTTCTTCATTAGGATCATTGGTAAGTTCTACATCAAAATATTCAAGGAAAAACCTATTGTATTGATTACTGTAGTAATCAAACATTGTCAGTATTTTAATTTTCTTTTTCGGCATTTTTTTCTATTCTATTTAGTAAAGTGTTTATTAAACCAATTGCTACAAAAGGATCATTCCTTTCTTCTGGATGAGATTGTTCTGCTGCAATAGGTAGATTCTTATGAATCATAAATTCAATATTTCTATGTTTTTTATCATATGCTAATGGTAAGAATTCATTAGATAAATTCTCATCATTAATTGCTTGGTGATGAATAGAATTAGTTTTAAATGTATAAGGAATATTATCCTTGTAATTTAATCTATCTTTTCTAGCATAAATTCTTGTTTCTCCAATGTAATCTTTAGGGAAATTATCAACAACTGTTTCCAATTCATCAACTAAATCACCTCTCCATTCACTAGATTTTTTATTATGAACATGCTGGATTATACTACCATTAAAATGTACATTTAAGTTTTGAAACCCTGCACATATTCCATAAATAGCGGTTTTACCTTCTTTAGCGCGTTCAACATAACCGTTTATACCTCCAATATTCTTATCATAAAAAGACTCGTATTCCATATCTGGAGAATCTGTCATATAATGAGGTTTTTGACCATATCTTAACGGATTAACATCTCTACCACCTGGTAATATCAATAAGTCAACAGGTATAGTAGTTGTATTATTCGCATCTATCATAATAACATCAGCATTAAAGCTTCTTGCAAAATGAATATAAGCTGCGTTTTGACCGTAACCAGGTTGATATTTACCTAAATGGTTATGAGCTAGTATTCCTATTAATGTTTTCTTTTTTGACATTTTTTATTTATTTAGTTTTTTAATATTATTATCTAATTTTTTAATTATAGATTTATTTAACAATTTTCCGTCATTAGATATTCTACAATTTTTAATACCTACTTCAAATAATGTTACTAATTGTATAGTTTCTTCTAAAGTTAAATTATCCATTTTTATATTTATTTTTAAGCATTACAGGTATATGTTCAATATATTTCTGTGTTGTAACATCACCAAAACTTGGTGCTGAGTTTATTTCTACTACAATAAAATCAGGGGATTCCCTTCTATTACCTTTAACATCTGTTGCTGATTGTATTCTCAAATCAATAGCACCAAAATCAAGCCCTACAGCTTTTAAAGCTTTCACTGATTCAACTACTACATCATTCCAATTACTTGGTTTATCAAACAATCCACTTTCTGAATCTTCTGTAATCCATACACAATTTGCATCGTTTCTAAACCACTTATCTCCATTTGGGGTATCTCTTTTCATCATTTTACGACAAGTATAAAAACATCCATTTGCATCAACGTGAAGTCTATATTCTCTTGAGTAATTATAATAACGTTCAAAAATACGATTTTGAAGATTAACACCTGATCTTAAATAATTTCTAACTTCTTCAATTGTATTAAGAATAGAATTTCCTTGACCTCTACTACCATAATAAGATTTAACAACTAAAGGTAAAGGCATGTCTTCAAGCATTATTGTTTCATTACCAGTTATAATTTGTTTAGAAAATGATTCTAAATTATTATCTGCTTTAAACCAATCAGCTGTTTTAACATTATTTTGAGTAAAGCAATCTTTCATACGAAGTTTACTACTACTGTTACGAATAGCATCAACTGTATTTAACTCAACTCTATTTCCACCTTTACTAATACTATCATTGATAGCTGTTGTAGAACCTAATCTTACAACAGATCTAAAAGGTAGCAAACCCATTGCTTTATTCTTTCTTCTTATGTTAGAATGTGTAGGGTGTCTACTATAAATAGTAGGTCTAAACATTGTATATATTTTTTTCTTTTTTGCTTCCATTATATTTTTTTAAAAAGTTTAATTATTTGTTCTCTAGTTAATGTATTTTTAGAATAACCATGTTTTTCTATATTACGTTTAGAATTATACCAAAAAGAATCATAATTAAATAGACCGTAATCAGTTAATTTAATTAAATACCTGTATCTTTTATCCGCATATTTAGTATTTTCTCTTTTTCTCCAAACTATTTTGTTAATATTATGACAATAAACTCCATATATATTATTTTGTTTAACAGCTTTTTTAAAAGCTTTAATAAATTTATAGAAAGTTAATCCTTCATAAGTAGTTCTGCATAATACATATGTATCCTCTATTGTTCTTGAGCCAGCTTTACAATAAGTTCCAGAAAACCCTATGTCATCATAAGTTATTAATCCTCTATCTTGATTAAAAAAATTAGCTACATAATCTTCAACTTTTTTTACTTTAGGAAGTCTACTATATAACATTTTATCTTTTGTAATCTGCATAATCTCCACTTTCAATCAATGTTTTACCATCTCTTTCACAAAAATAAATAGAGGCTTCTACTTCATTTCCATCATCTAATTCTACTTTAATTAGAGTGCGTTTATACCATGAATCATCATGATTATTAGGATTATAACCTTCTAATCTATCAACATCAGGTAATTGACTAGGAGTTACAGAATAAACTTCTACTTTTACTTTAGTCAAAGCTTCGTTTGGATTAACAAATGGAATTCCATTAGCTGTTAATTTGTACTTTTCTTTAGTCCAACCAGGACTTACTAATTTTGAATCACCGAGCACTCTATGATTATGAAAACCAGATCTAAGTGTTCCATATACTGCAATATTAATATTCTTTTCTGCCATTTTATTTTATTTTTAAATTTAATACACTTTTTGCTAAGTGCATACTATGATTTTTAACTAGATCAGAGAAATCTTTTGATTTATATTCTCTTTCTATTACTATATTTTTTAACATATGATCTCTACATATACGTTTTGCATTGATTTGACCCCAATTTTCTTGTTTGTCATAATCATTGTCAAATAACACATATATATTATCAAATCTACTTTTTAAATCTTCTATTATAACATCTTTTGGTATAGCTTTTTCATTTTGAAGAGCTATACAGTTTAAGCCAGTAATTTCTCTAATTGACATTACATCTTTTAAAGATTTAGTTATAATTAGTTTTTCACCAAAAGCAGGTAACTGTGTCCATCCTTGCCATACAGAATTATCATTATTTGTAAACCATTTATATTTACTATAAGGTTGATATATTTTATAAGTTTTAAAACCATCTTTAGTTTCTATATAAACATAGGCATGTTTATCAGCAGCTATAGGTTTATTGTTTAAAAAAATATATTTAACGGGTAGTACATTATACAAAGAAAGCATTTGACTATCTATAGAAAACTGGTTCCAGTATTGATAATCATGTTTTTGCCATTCTCTTGTACTCACATTAATTATACATTTTTCTTTTGATTTAATAATTATATCATTATCATATAGTATTTTTTTATTTGGTGTATCTGATACTAAGTTTTCATTACATAAATATTTAGTATTTAAATTAAAATCTATTGCAATTCTACTAAATACATCAAACCATCTAAGGTAACCAAATTTTTGTTTTACAAACATAAAACAATCACCTCCACCTTTAACAAAATCATTATATAAAATCTTACCCTCTTTATTTTTATAGAAGCCAAACGATGGTGTTGGGTCTTCTCTAAGGGGTGATGATATTGCTTTGTTTAAATGAAGTTCACTACTTCCTATATAATAAGAATATATAGCATAATCATTAATGTTTTCTAATAATACTTCTCTATTAATAAATGGTTTTTTAACATATTTATTTAAATCTATCACCATTTTTGTTTTTATAAAAAAGGAGGGTTTTACCCCTCCTCTTAGTTATTTTAAATTGAATTTATATTAAAATCCAAAATCATCTTCTGCTTCCGTAGAAGGTGTTGCATCTTCCGCAAATACATCTTCGGTTGTGTCACTATCAGGAGTAGGTCTAAACATAATGTCGTTATATTGAGACTTACTAGGATCAGAGCTATTTACCACATTAAGTCTTGAAGCGTCTTCTGTTTTAGATGCTGGCTCAATAAAGTTAATACCTCTTAATGTTAAGTACTGCTTAGGATAACCTTCATTACCGTAAGCTGCAAAAATGTTTACTTTATTTCCTTTTTTTGAACCTTCATTAATTTTCTGCATTAGAAAATCAGTTGCTTTTTCATAACTTGGAAATTGAGGTAAATCTACACCTACCATTTCAGGATTAGCACATTGTGCCATTTGAATAAGTCTACTAAGTTTAAACTTAATAGCATTATCTCCCTCTTTGATATAGTAAATACCCTCATTCATTTCACCATTGGCATCTTTTAAGAATACTTTATAATCAGGAGAATTTGCTTTATCCTCTGCTGATTTTTTCTTTACTGAAACGGTTACATTTTCTACTCTTCCTGCGTTTCCATTGTTGAAAATTGACACATCTGTGTTTGCATCTTCGGAAAAACTATTTAAATCAATCATTTATTTTTATTTATAAGTTAAAGTTAACGACATTGTTGACTCTCACTACAAACTAATAACTAATTAATCTACATAATCTCTTATAACGTCATTGACGGCTTGGAGATCATTATCTATATACATATCTTTAAACATATCAATAGGTGTCTTACAAGTTTCAGTACCATCTGTTTCAGTTTTAAACCTATAATAAGTAGGTTGTCCTGGTTCTTTTGTAGCATCTGCATACAAAACAATAGTACTAAAGCTTTCAGGTACAAAACGTTTTATCATTTGACCTTGAACAGCTATTCTTTGATTTAAAGTCCCCATGTCATCATAATGCTTTTCTGGATGACACATAAAGTAGACAATAATATCATCTCTCATTGTATCATTTACATAATTAATAAGTTTATACTGATTAGCTGCCATATTAGCTCATGCTTGCATACCATTCTTGGCATTTCTAAATTCTTTGCTCATAACAGCATCAGTCATAATTCTAGACCATGTGTCTACAATTACTGTTTTTATCTTATCATTTTTATTAGCTTCTGATAACTTTTTAACAACTTCAATTATGTTTGAGGTTTGTATATAGTTTCCCTTTTCTTCATTATAAATTTCTTTATATTTTCTGAAAGGTAGTGCTTTTTGATCTGTATTTACGATTACAGTTTCGTCAGGATTTAATGTCCTAAGACTTGTTGATTTACCAGCACCTGATTCACCAACAATAAATACTAAATGTGCCATTTAATTATTTTAATAAGTTAAGTTGACATTGCCGACTTATTAAAATTTTTATCCTTTAGATATCATTATTACTTGACAGCTTGTTTTATCACAATCTAGAAACCATTTTTTAGTTTTAGGGATAATTTTTGGATAAATACATGAATGATCTCCATAATTACCTCTAGTTTTTTTTGAAGAATCTATGTTTATTCTAATATTCTCCATTAAAAACCATAAGCTATCTTTTCCTCTAGGTACTCTTTTTAATATAGATTTATGAAATCCTTTTAAATTAAAAAGATGAGGTTCGTACCATAACATTCTAATTATATTTAATAAAACTAAATTCTTAGAGTAATATTCAGACTTAGAATAATTTTCTCTTTTTAAAAGTTTATATTTAATAAACTTACCATTTTTATTTTCATTTTGATTATTAAAATGTTCAATAGACCCCATATTTACATATGTTTTATTATCTAAATTAACTATGCTACATTCTGTAATATTATTTATTAAATTTACTGTTCTTTTTAAAGAGTTTTTATCTAATTTATAATTTTTATTTTCTAGCACCTTAATGTAAATATAATCTATATGCTCCCAGTGAAATGCACCGTATCCTAATTTTCTTTTAATCTGCTCTTGTTCAGACTTTATACCTGCCCAGCAAGAAGTGTTTGAATTTCTTTCTAATTCATTTTTAAAATTAAAAAAATAATAATAACAATTAAAACAATTCATGCTATTAAATATTAATTAAATCTTTTATTAATTTAATTTTTTTAGCTTTTGACATTGATTTACTTTCTATAATATCTAAAGATGTAGCTATTTTAAAAGACACTTCATCAATTTCATCTAGTTCATTTTCTATAAGAAATGCAAGCTTACCATGTTCTTTTTTTAATTCATTATCAATTAAACTTCTTTTATCTTCTAATTTCTCAATAGAATTAACGATATATTCTCTATTTTCTCTAATATCTACAGAAAACTGAGTATATTTAATATTATTACCACCAGGAATACCTCTAGATAAACTCCCTGTATTAAAATCAGCCTCTCTCATGATTGTAAATGTTCGACCTGTTGCTCCATAATTATGACCATGTTCCTGATCAAGAACAGTCGCTGTTTTACCTATTAGATATTCTCTAATACTATCAATACTGCTCAACTTTTTCTTTTTTACTATTTCTAAAAAATTTAATTTCATTTTTATTTGTTTTAATTATTAATTATTATAAGCCAGCATTTCTGCTGGTATCGCTGGATATGATTCATATCCTTTTAAATTAAATTTTCCTATATCTGTAACTTTTAAAAAATCATCTATATTAGAATTTTCTAAATTTTTAATTACTCTCATTGGATTATCTAATTCACATTTACCATATTTATTAACATTATTACGTAACTGTTTATTAACAGCATCCATATGAGATTCATAAATATGTACATTACTAAGATCACCTATAATACCTTTTGGAACCATATTAGTCATCTTACCTATGATATGTGCTAAAGTTGCATAAGAAGCAATGTTAAATGGTAATCCAAGAAATGTATCCACTGATCTTTGATGCCATTTTAAAGTGAATTGGTGTTTAGGTATATTTTGTTTATCACAATACTTAGTCATATCTGTTTCAGATAAATGTCCTTTTATTTTACCATAAACTACTCTTTGTCCTAAACTTAAAGGTTCAACTAATATTTCAAAACTCCAATGACAAGGCGGTAAAGCCATTTCATCTAATTCAGCAGGATTCCAAGCTGTAACTATGTGTTTAGTACCCATAGGTGTTTCCCTTAGTCCTTTTATAAGATTAGATATTTGGTCTATTCTACTAAAGCCTATACTTCCTTTTGTATGATTATTAGAATTATCAGTATCAGATTTTACTTCTAACTTACCTTTCCAATTTCTCCATTGAGCACCATATACTCTATCTAAATCTCCTAAGAAATCTGCACCCTCTCTAATTTCTGACGACCATTCTGTGAACGATAACATTACTTTATCATTAGGCTTATGACCTGCTTTATTACCTTGTTTTAAATAATAATTATAACCATCTTTATGCCATATATAAATTCTATTATCGTCTAAATACTTAATATTAGTATCACCTCTTAAAAACCACAGTAACTCCCCTACAACAGCTTTTCAATATAACTTTTTAGTAGTTATTGCGGGAAAACCATCATCAAAATTGTGTACCAATTGGTAACTTGGTATTTGATACCTAAATACACCTTTGCGATTAGGATCTTCATATTTAAAACCTTCATCTTTAATTTTATTTAACAGATTATGGTAAGTTTTATCTATTTTAGCCATTATCTTTTTTTTTTAACAACTGCTCTAATTTATCCAATTCAACTTTCATTCCTTGACAGATTTCATAACTTTCTTTATCGGAATATTTTTTGATTTCTTTACTTAAAAAACTCATTCTAGCTGTGATATTCATATCACCTACAATCATTTTTTTTCTTTCATTGAATACACTAGAAGCAACTGTTATTTGTTCTTTGTATTGAAGACTACCATCAAAAGCACTATATTCTCTAGATATAGTAGTAGTTGGAATGTCTTCTTCATCATTCTCAAAAATAGTATGTCTTATACTACCTTTTTCAAGAATATGATTATTGTCTTTATTAAAAAAACTTTCTGTAGTTTTTTCATTCTCAATAGACTCAGTATTAAATACTACTCCTAGATATTCTTTTGAAAACATATTATTTTTGTTTTAATCAATCCCTTGTCATTATAACAGAAATCTTTTTTATTAAACTTCATTTTTTCATTATTTTAAAAATTTACGATAGACTTGTTCTATCTTTTTTGTTTCGTCAGGTGATGGTAACTCCATAAAATAGTTAACAGCACCATCAAAATACAGTGGGCATAATGAATTACCCCCTCCTTCTCTTGATGCTAGTATTTCCATAAATCTAATTTGATCTTTAAATTTCATAATATTATAACCTCCCTTTTCAGGGTATTGTTTAATACTATGTCTATAAGGACTAAATAAACCTAATATAACATCAGCATCACGCTGAGTCAATTTGTTGTCAGCAAGACCATCTAAACTAGGTTTAAGACGATTAGCTTTCATGTTTTCTATACCTTCTTGTGCAGCACTTTGCTGTTGTATTACTACAGGAGAAAAATTATATCTATTTCTCAATTTTACTAAATAATCAGAAGACAATTTAGTTATTGATTCATGTAGATTTCTATGTTCCTTTTCTTTTGATATAAGAGAAATATGATCTATAATAATTAAAACATATTCATCTGGATCATAAGCTTCATAATAATCAAATATCCTGTTTACTTTTTTTTCACCAGTTTTGGTATTTTCAAAAACTTTTTCTTTATAATGAGTATCCCCATTTTGTTCAGCGTAATCTTCCATGAATTTATAAATCCCATAAGGGTTTTTTATATTATCAATGAATGTTACAGTTTTATCAAATTCTTTAAAATAATCAGAATATCCTTCTACTTGACTAAGTATAGAATCTTCAACAGGCTGTCTTACACTTCTAAGACTTTGGGGGTCGATTCTAACTTCCCCCTTAGTCTCCATGTATAATTTATTAGAAATAGCTTGTCTGAGCTTTTGTTCGGCACTCATTTCTAAAGAAAAATAAAATATCTTTAGTTTAGTGTCTTTGTTTTCTTGCACATACCTTATAGGGTTGTACATAAACATTCAATCTGCTATTTGTGATTTCTAATTTGTTACTCTAGTTAAAAAACTAGGATACAGTCATTTCTGCTGTATTCTATAATTTAATTTTAATTATTAAAGAATGTCTTCAAAATCACCTTCATCGTCTTGATCACCATCTTCATCTTCCATATCAACTTCAGGATTTATATTATTCTGAGCTTCCATATCAAAAACATAAGTGATTATTTCATTGCCAGAATTAGGATTATGAACTCTAGATACACTAACAGGAAAAGTCATCATAACTTCATTTAATTCTTCAAAATAATCAGAATTAGTGTTTGTAGATGATATAATACCACCTGTATTACTAGATAAGAAAATAGATGTTAAAATACTAGAAAATATTTTATTTGCTATTGCATTAACATCATTACGAGTTACTGCTACATCTATATTTTGATAAGCTTCATTAACACGTCTAGTAATAATATCGTAACAACCTATGTTTGATAATTGTTTTAAACCACAGCTAATAGTTAAACGACCTGATAATTCTGGTCCTGGAAATTCTATCGATAAATTTTCACCTTCAATAACTGAAAAAATAGCAGTTGTTCTTGCTCTTGAAACTTCAACTGACGCTAATACTCTATCTAAACTTAATCTTACTACAGGTGGAGCTACTACAACATCTACAAAAAGATTTGTGTTATATCTACTGTTTAAATTACGATCGTTTCTTAATGAATATCTATTTGCATTATTTGGATCTATTTCTACTTCGTACTCATTCCCTCTTGTAAGATTATAATTTTTAGGATTGATACATAATACTAATTTTGGCATTGTTTTTATTTTTAATAATTAATTTTTTATTTTTATAGTTCGGACTATCTCTTCAACCTATTCCATTTGTTTATTGCAATGTTTACATTTAGCGTCTATATAATCACCATTAAACTCACATTTTTTACAAATAGGTTGTTCCTTGTTAGTCTCTACACCGTTTAGATTATTTAAATAAGTAGCAAATTTATATACAGTAGAACATCTAATAATAGATGAACCTATATTATCTTTTTTTATAAATTTAGCTGCTAATTTTTTATAATCAATTGACGGCACGGGATTGTCATTACTTTTTTTTAAATGGCTCATATATAATTCTTTGTATTTTCATTGGATTATTTAAATTACTTTTTAAATCTTCTATTGATATTAAATTTTTAGGAGAAAAAATGTTTATATTACTAATAGCTCTTCTTCTACTTTTTAATTCTTCCATGTAAGAATCCCAAGATCTAAAAGCATATCTATGTGTTATACTAGTAAACCTCATAGGGTCCATATTTTCAGAATGACCTCTTATTTCATTGCTGTCGGTAGCATGTACAATAAGATGAGATATTAATAAAGCATTATATGGTTTTACACCTTTCTTTATAATATCTTTCATTTTATTTAAAATATCTATATGACTTTTATTTCTTATATATCTACAAATTTTAAAAAGTAACCTTTGATGTCTTGTATTAATACCGCTAAATATTAACATATTGTTTTTACGTTCAACATTTCCTTTTAAAGATTTTATTAAAAACTCTAATAAATCTAAATGATTACTATGAGCACCAACTAAAGCATGACATTTACCATCATGATAATAAGTACCACAATGCATCCATGTTCTACTACCTGTATTAAGTTCATATTGACAATTACCAAAAGTTTCTAATTTCTCTAATTTTTTATTATATTTATATATTTTTACCATTTTTTTTAAGTTAATGAGTTTCCCCGTTTAATTATATACTATTATTTTTTATGTATATAACTATTAAATAATTTGTTTTTCTACGAATTTATTAAATGAATTAAGTTTTTTTGAAAAACCACATATATCTGATTTATCAACATTTTTAAATTTCTCTATTTCAACTACCAAATTTCTTCTAATAACATCAGTAGCTTGTATTGTACTACTATCAACTGAAGCATTTTTTCCAAAAACTTTAGTTGGACTTATTGAATTAGTTTGATGTAAAGGTACACTATGATTAACTATGTTGCTATTTAATAAGTTTATCCATTCTTTTTTATTTCTTCTTCTAGTTAAAGGAAGAGTAAAAGTAGTTGACCCACCTACTTGATTACTTATTATTTTTTTATAATAATTAAAAGTGTTATAAAAAGCCATCGGAAATAAAGCTTTATAATTATTTTTGATTTCTCTTATATCAAGTATGTTATATTCTATTACATCGTAATAACAATTAACAACATATAAAGATTCATATATGTTTTTTTTAGATAGTTGATGATATGTTAAAGCTTTATTCAATACTTTAAAACCTACTTTAAGCATATAAGACCTTACTATTCTCATAAAATACATTCTACCCATTAAGGATTTAAAAGTAAACTTATAACCTGCACCTAAAACTTTATTTTCTTCATATTTTAATATATCAGAAAATTTATCAATATAAGTTGATAAAGTATCTAAATCTTCAATTTTTATTTCCTTATTTTCATTACCAAAAAAAACTAATGTTAATTCACATTTAATTGCTTTATCATTATTTCTTCTTTGAAAATATTTATCCCAACAAGAAGTTGCAAAACCTCTTTTGTGATCATATAATAACGTTTGTTTATCAAGGTTAATAAAATGAAAATCTATTCTATTTGGTATTTTTTTTATTTTTGACATTATTTAACAAATTATTTAAATTCGGAATTATTCAAAGTATATTGCTATACTAGGCGGCAAATCGTCTACCGACTTTACTATTAGCAGTTACTATGTAATACTTACCTTTTTCAATACCAGCTAAATCTTGTTCAAATCTAGGCATATTAAAAGGTATGCAATTACTTTTTCCAGATAAAGATCTTTCTCTTCTATTTTGTAAATCTTTCTGTACTCTATTGAATAATGTTTTTTCCATTATATTATATTATTTTATTTATGATGTGTATATCAGGTCTACTCCTTGTTTTTTTATTCACACCCATTGATCTATGTATTTGTTTTTTTATATCTCTGTACTGCTCTTGATCACTTTCACTAGTAGAGGATATTGTTCTAAGCTCTTCATTAACTAACACTTTCCATTTACTCATTTTTTTAAATTATATTAATTTGGTTCTCCAATCGGAGTTCTCTGGTTCTTTTCTAGCTTCTTCAAGCCATATTTCTAAATTAGAGGTTTCTTCACCTCTATGATTCTGTTTATATATAAAATAATCTGCTCTTTGACTATACTTAAAAGCACCATTAAAATGCTCTATGTATAATTCCGTAGCTTGTATTACTTCTTCAAAACTAGTATCTTTGTTATCAGTTAAAAATCGATCTAACTTTTTTTTTACTGATTGTAAATTACCCATAGAACCAGTACGGATATTTTTAAACAACAATCTAAACTCTTTTACTCTTTCATTCAATTCATCATCAATTTCATTGTCAATATCTATTTGAACAAATATTTTAATGAGTTTTTCACCTTTATCTCTTAAATATAAACCAGTTTTGTTTCTTATGATATAATCTTTATCAAGAAGTCTCTCAATGTATGTTCTTCTCATATCAAAATCAAAATATATTTTATTATTAGTAAGATATATTTTAATTACACAAAGTAACTCATTTATGTTTATATTTAATAATTTTAAATCTGTAAAATTAAATGAAAGTTTTTCTATCTCTCATGTTTTCATTTTATTTAATATTCTAATTCATTGTCTTCTAGGAAGATATCTTCAACTTCAACCATACCATCTTCATCGCATAATTTACATTCAAGATATATCATTTTACTGCCTTCAGGTGTTTTACCTTCAGACATAAAAGACTTACTACCTAAACATTGGTTACAAATTTCTTTTTCCATTTTATTTTTCTATAACGTTAATAATTTTATTTATTTCTCTTAAATAATAATCATAATTAATATCATAACTATCACTTTCTATGTATTGATTAAATACAATACTATTATATCCAGCCTCAATATTTGATTCTCGCTCACCCTCATCTACTTCATCAAATATATTAATTTGATAAGTAGGTGTTTTGTCAGGTAATGGTGGTAGCTTTTTAACAAGCATGTCACCATTGTTAGAAATATAATATCTAGTTACCTTACCTAATTTATGATCTTCTGGTTGATAGTCTTTAACAATTCTTCTAACTAAAACGTTTTTACCTGTCATTTTTACACCAGCACAAAAGTCATGTACCCCATAGTTTTTACAAAAACTATAATCAATTCCTTTAAGATGGTTTTTAATGGTATGTAAAGGACTACAAGCATGTATAAAATAATTAGCCAATGCAATAGATACAATTCTTTTACTATGGTTTTTGTTATAGTCTCTATCCATTTCAAATGCACCTTTAAATTTAATTTTTCCATCATCTGTTATGCTCATATAATTGTTAACATCTCTAATTACCATTTTTTCATAAATAGCATATTCCATTACTAACTCAGTCTTTTTTTCCCAAGCACTAACAATCTTTTTCATATAATCAACTTTGTCACGGTCAATTAAGAATGTAAAACCATCAGTGTTAGATTGAAGAAATTCTATATTATCTACACGACTATTAATCTTTTCCATTAGCATAGCTAAAAGTAGTTGACCATTAAGTGTAATAGATAATAAACATTTAGGATCATATAAAAAACTATATTCATCATTCATCTTACCAAATGAACCATTTAACATAAGCTTACAGGCTGTGTTACGTGGATCTGATTTAGGAAAGGTTTTTCTAAGTTCATAAATACTTTTGTATATCTTACTAAAGGCTTTCCCTAAGTGTAATGGTCTAAATCCATTATTAATAGCTAAGTTAGGATAAAAACTTGCAACGTCAATATCTATAATAACCCTGTCTTTAGTGCTTTTATACACACCTGCTTTTGTACAACCATGAATACCACCTTGACCAAAATCATTTTCAATATTACCTATTTTACCAGTAAATTTAAAATCACCTTTGGTATCCTTTGCAACATATGATTTAAAACCATAAAGAACTTCATTCATTTCAAGAGTATCAAACTTTATATAATTAAGGATTATCTCGTTAAAGCTAATGCTTTCTCTATAAGTTCTTTTTTCTTTAAGTTCTTTCTTGTCAACATCCATTTCTTTACTTAATAAGTCAAGAAATATTTCACTACCAATTTTAGGATCATTAGCGTTTACTAAATCTAAGCCATACGTTTCAGATAATTGTTTTCTAAGTGCAATATCTTTTTCACATAAATCATAAAATAAGTGTGTAGCATTAACATCATGATCACAATAAGATATAATTTCATCCATCATTTCTCTAGTAAGAGAATCGCCTGGTGGATAAGGAAGATCACGTATATCATCCATTCTCATAGCATATTCAAGCCATTTAAGAGACGTTCTACGTGCTTTGTTGTCATAGTGCTTAATTCTGAATAGATCTATCTGTGGTATCTTAACTTGATCTGACCATATTGCAGAGTATTCAGCATCTATAACATTTTGAGCTTCATAATATATTTGTTCTGACGTTCACCTTCTTTTACGTTTAAGTATTGTATTATGTAACACTGGATAATCAAAATTTATACTATTATAACCAATTAAAGTAAGTTCTTTTTGTTCAAGAAATGCATATAATTTTTTAATATCAGATTTAAATTTTGATATTTCATACCGTTTAAATTCCCCTGTTTCTATGTTTTTAAAACAAGCCAGGAACATGTCTTTATAAGTTTCTAAGTCATATATTCAATAATTTTTTTTGTTCATATTTATTTATTTTAATTGAAAAGTCTAACAGAAACTCACCTTAATACGGTGAGTCTTGTTTTTGATAATATAACTGTAATATATAACTATCCTTATCATCTGCTCTACTTATAAGTATATCTCCAAATTGTGATAACACTTTATTTATTGAATTTTCAGCAAATTTAAAAGCGTTAATACTTTTAGCATTTTTAGGCAAACTAGCCCATATACAAGCCATTTGAACATCATCTTCTGATATAGTCCATGATTCAACAACAAATTCTGAAAACAAATTCATATAAGGTTTAATCATATTAACATATGCTACAGTATTTAAATCTAAAGTTTTCTTTCCACTTGCTGCATAAGGGGTATGTACCATCCGTATAATTCTTTTTTAATTTCTTTATTTTCAATAGAATCTAATGCTTTTTTAGCAGCATTTTTTCTACCAATGTCAGTTATATCATTGTCATCTGAAAGTCTTCTTACTGAAGCAGATGCTATAACATTTTTATTATTGTCTAAAATTTCACATGTAGTTCTTTTTACACGTTCTACTTTTTTGTTAGCTACTTCCACCATTCTAGATGAAAATCTAACTATATTAGAGCCTACTGGAGACCCTGAAACGAATACTTTTGCCATTTTGTTTATTTTATAATGTTAACGGTATATTCTACCGCATTTAAATCATGCTTTACGCCATTTAAATTATTAATATATTGAGATGCACTAATTTTTATATTTTTTTCATTCATTAAAGATTCCTTTTTAACAATTCTAATTTGTTTAGATCCATCTTGCCTTTCATAAATCACACTAGCTTTAATGTTTTTTAAATTATCTCTAATTATTAATGACACTCTATTAAAATTTAATTTGTTTTTTTTGTTTCTTATACTGTTCATATAATATTCTATCCAAAGAATTCATCACATATATAAAATGGGGATACCGCAACTTTAAAATTTGCACATATATTAGTTCCCATTTCTAAAAAAGTACAACTTGCACAAGAATTAGGGCTATATGAAGCTGAAGCTTTATACTTAGCATTAAACAAATTACTAACCTGTCTTTTTGTAGTAATGTCAAACTCTTCTTTTGTAGTTTCTTTAGTCTCTATAATATAATAATCTTTGCTATTATTTACATTCTTTTTTGCGTTTTCTATTAAATCCATTTTTATATTTTAACAGTGAAAAATAAATCTATAGATACCTCATTAGGTAAATCAGTTTTAGAAACCCATACAGTTTCGTTAATGTCATTACTTACAGATCTAAAATATTTTCTTAATCTAACATAATCTCTATTAATTGATGTATTTTTAGAAGGTTCATTATATAATAAAGCTATATTAAAATCAATACTATTTTTTCTAACAGTAGTATATCCTTTATCAAGAATTATAATACCTGTATTTTCTATTACATCAAATATTTTTTTATGTTCATTAATTACCTTTTCTATAATCTTATCATCTATAGTTTCATTTTTTTTCATTTTAAATTTATATTATAATTATTAATAACAATATACCACAGTGTTCGTTCAAGTATGTACTTGTTTTGAGAGAGGTAGGAAAGAGAAACCTACTGAACACCATGGTATTATGTTATCATTTTTAAATGTTAATTAACTTTTATACTTAACAATTCTACTAATTTCTTTAGTTTCATAAACAAAAGGTATCATAGTTTTAGTTTGTAATTCAGTTATATAAACATGTTTGTAATAAAGAGTACTTGCAGCAGGATTTTTAATTACTTTAATAGCTTCCTCCCAAGATAACTCAGTTACATTTTCATATTCTTTTTCTCTTTCAGTATAAATAAAAGATCCACATATGTACCATACAGTACACATTATTAAAAATATTATTCCAAACTTTTTATTAATTTCATTCATTGTTTTAGTTTTTTAAATTAAAATCGTGTTTATGTCCATTAAATGTAAGTATAGCAAGTACAAAAATAAATATAAACATTGAAAAAGACATTATTTGACAATTAAATATAGCTAACGGAACAGAAAGAAATAAAAAAGCTATTAAAAATGCATAACATTTTTCAAGTATAGGTATCCATACTTTATTTTTGTTAAAATCTAATTTAGATTCTGTAACTTGAATCAAAATACTTTTATTATTTAAATCATGATAACGATCTTCACTGAAGCATAAAATAAATCTATCAATTAATTTATTTTCTGAACCACTTTTAAAAAACTTTTTATCACATAATATACTAAATGATTGCTCACTTAATGCTATATTATTTTCTTGTACGAACTTATCTATTATTTTACCATGTTCATCACTAATATAACCTCTAGCTTTTGATAATTGATTTAATTCTAAGTTATAATCAAAACCAACTGAATTTAAAGCTTCCATATTGTAAACTTCATTTTCTTTAAATTTATCAGCAAATCCTTTGTATTTTTTTAAAGGAGCTGCTTTTCTATTTAAATATGAATTTTCAGTATTCATATTAATATAATTTAAAGTTGTATCTGAAGTTAAACCTTGTGTTAATAATAAAGTGCTATCTTCAGTTAACTCTTCTGTTTCCCTGTATTGATTTCCTAATAATTTATTTCTTTCATTAAAAAGAATAGATGACGCTTTTTTCATTTTACAGTAATTTTTCAGTTATTAATTCAAATAAATATAACTTTGGCATAAATGTTATTTTAATCCAAGGTAATATATGTGTAGCTATTATAAGAACTAAAATCATAACATTAATATATTTAAGTATATAATATGCTACACATAATGGCATGTCAATAAAATATTTATAATCTTTAACTACAGGTTTATCACTACGATTATAACTATTTTTAGTTTCTTTATATTTATTTAATAATTTATTGTATTTAGATAAATTCATGGTAAGTAACGGTAATATTTTACATCTAATTATAAAAAATAATACTAAACCAATAAGCATTGGTAAAAACAATTGTAAAGACGTAAATATAATATATTGAGTAACTATAATAGTACCTTCTTCAATTATAATGTCAATAGCATCCATAAACAACTCTTTTGTTGTTTGACCAGCGGATTTTAATCCATCAGCTGTGTCACTAATTAATTCACTTACTGTTGTCTCAAGAGATTTTTCTGTTGACTGTTGTGTTTGTGCAAACGATAATCCACTGATTAACATTGTTGCAATAAATAATACTTTTTTCATTTTGTTTGATTTAATTTTTGATTAATATAATCTTCTTTTAATGCTACTGCTTCTTCTATTGTGTCTATTAAACAGTACTTAACTATGTATTCACCACCCCAAATATAATGTTCACCATTTCTTTTTCTTTGAGGGTCTATAACATTATTATACCCAGGACGTCTAATATTATCTTGTACATAATAATGGTTATCAAGTTCAATTATATGTATTCCGTCTTGGTATTGCTTTAATTTATCATTTAAAAGATGTTCTTTTTTTGTATCCTCTTTTTCTTGTGACCAATTTTTATAAAACTTTATGTATAATACATATAAAACTAATAAAAATAATAGACCTGAACTTATTATTATTTCCATTTTTACATTGTTAATTGATTAAAAGGTGTTGGTATTAATTCAGCTCTCATTCGTTGATTTATTCTATTAAATCTTACGTTACTTCCAATTACTCTCACTGATTTACAGGTTTTTCTTCCACCTATGTACTTCATTGATCCAACTTCTTGAAGTCTTTCTTTTCTTTGAATTGCCATTATAGCAATAGTTGATTGATTTTGTTTCATGATTGTTAATTTATTGGTTATTAATAATATTAAAAAATAGTATTTATACTGGATTTGAACCAGTGACTTCTGTCTATAAGCATTTATCTATAATAAACTATTCTAGCAACTTAAACAAATAAGTTCCTTATATAGTCAGTGGTAGCCTTATCATATAGATTAGCACTCTACCTGGCTGAGCTAATAAATACTATATATATATTTAAATTAGAGGTTCTCAAAAGTAATCAAGAACCCCTCTTTTAAAATTGCAATTTATTTCACTTTTTTACATAACCTACCCAAGTCTATAAAAGTGATAAAAACCCTGGATGATTTAATTAGTGGACCTGGGGGGAATCGAACCCCCGTCCAAACACGTTCAATCAAATGCGTATTACAGTTTTTCAATGAGATTTAATTGTGTTTTCTTCACAACATAGGGTCAACTAGCTAACTAGATAACCTCCACCACTTATTTTGCATCTAAATAAGAAATCTAAATAAATATATCATACAGCTTCACTATATTTTCCAATCCGTTAAGAAGGCTATAATATTTCGGGTCTTTCAAGGTTTCTGTGATATATTTATGCATAAGATTACTACAAACCTTTTTTCATCTATTGGTATTATGCTACCATTGCTAAATTGTAATTAGTGTCTAACACCTTTACGTCATTTAAAATGTTGTGAACAACACTCATATTAGCTTCTACTTGATCATTATCTACGTTGCCGTTTATAAAATTCACCTACAGTGTTTAACGTGACCACTCACGACTGTAACATTTAATATCTACATGCTGTCAAAACCAGTCAAGCCCATATTGTTTAATTGTACTTAATCCCTTTTAATAAATGTTCTATACTGTCTTGTATATCATTTATTTTACTGTTAATTTTAATTATAAAAGATTTCATTGCTTTTAGTTTTAAATGAAAAAAGCCTTCTGTTAATAAACAAAAGGCTTTTTATATACTTTTCTTTTATTATTCACTACTCTTTAACACTTGTCCTATACCAATTACTCAAGGCAGGATAATAGTCTTTCATCATAGATTTTTTAACATTTTTAAGTTCTTCTTTTGTATTATTTATTATTGTAGAACTATTTTGTTGATAATTATTAATTAAAGCTTGTTTATTATCAGCAATTTGTTGAGACAGTGTTTGCCTGACTTCATTACTAATAATTGTTTTAACATCTTTAATTTGATTATTTACAAGCGTTTTAACACCATCTACTGATGTTAATTGCTGTAAGTAATCATCAGATGAAATCTCTGTTGTAGTCTCTTCTAAACTACTTACAGTTTGTGCATACATACCAATTGATAGCATGAGCATACACATAAAAAAGAATTTCTTCATTTTGTATTATTTAAGTTATTATTATATTATTATATTTATCTACTTATTATAAATAGTTTACACTGGTGATCTAATAGTAATCATATACTCTTCAGTTTTAAGTTAGGTTTATATTAATTTTTAATAGTCTATATTATTATTTAATAGAGTCTATATTATTTTATGATAGAGTATTTATTCATCTCTATTAAAATATATTAGAACACATACTATTACAAATACCCAAATTGCTTCAATTCCTTCCATTTTGTTGATTTTTAAGTGTTTATTATTATTTGATATACTATATTATTTTTTGTTATACACTATATTAAATAATAGTATAACTAATATTATAATATATTATAAAATAAAGTGTTAAAAACTTGCATATGTCATTTATTTCTTGTAACTTTGTGTATTGTTAAAATAAGTTACAATGAATTGACCTCCTCTACATTCGTCGTTGTAAAATAATAAATATTTAGAGGGTAAAAGGATTTAAAAAGGATTAGGGAGACCTTTACAGGCTCTCCATCTAATCCTTTCCTAACCAACCAATCATTATTTCTTATTTAATATAAATAGCCACCCATTGAGGTGGTTTTTTATTTATTAAAATCTTCTAATAGGCTTTAACTTGAAAACATACTGTATTCCAACAAAACCACTAGCATCTAATTGTAATCCTTGTATGGTATAATTAGCATCACTACCATATAAAGTATTTTTATCTACTCTATGTGATAGCTGACCAATTGCAACAACTTTTAAATTCTCAATTATAGGATATGATAATGTCATTGATCCAGCAAATCCTGTAAAAGCAGCGTTCACTTCTTTATTTGGTTGTTGTAATGTCCTGACTGTCATACCATAGTTACCTAATATTGTTAATTCAAAATTATTGTCATTAAATATTCTAAACTGATTAAATGTATATCCAAAGTTCATTGAGTAACGATTGTAAGCACCACCTTTTAAATTTGCATATTCATATTCTACACCAACAATTAAATAACCATATTTTGTTTGATTATCTTGCAGGTCTGCTCTTAAAATGAAATTAGCTGTAAAAGCATCATTTCCTTTGTCGTCTCCTACTGTAGCAAGTTTTAAATCTTGTGCTACATTGAAACCAATATTACCTTGTCCTAACATAGTTAGTGGTAGTAATAGTAATAAAATTAGGTTTTTCATTGTTTGTGTTTTTAATTGTTAAAATCCTTTTCTGTCTAATTTATTCCATTCTCTTTTTACACTAAATAATTCCATAATATGAGCTTTAAGCATCCAGTAAACGTAAAGGTAATGATATGTTACACCTTCAAACAAGGCTATGAGCAATATAATCTTCTTACCGCTTGTCTTATCTAACTTTCTATGTATAAAATACATA